>Ga0209606_1000035_pt1 | contig 227466 bp, 193 predicted proteins | sample AD_UKC057_MetaG_FD_184412 | JGI IMG/M metagenome (GOLD analysis project Ga0209606, IMG submission 184412) | Active sludge microbial communities of municipal wastewater-treating anaerobic digesters from USA - AD_UKC057_MetaG (SPAdes) (version 2) | ecosystem: Engineered > Bioreactor > Anaerobic... | reverse complement strand
CCGCGTTCTTCGTCCTCTCGGAGGTCATCCTGTGCGCGACCGGGGGGGAGGCCCTTTACGCTGATATGGGGCATTTGGGCCGCAAACCCATCATCCGGGCCTGGTATTTCGTGTTTGCCGCCCTGCTGATCAATTACCTGGGACAGGGGGTCTTCGCCCTCCATCACCCGGAGGCGAAACACTGCCTGTTCGGCATGGTCCAGCATCAGGCGGCCTACCTGTATATCCCCTTTCTCCTCCTGACGGCCGCCGCAACGATCATCGCTTCACAGTCCATCATCAGCGGCGTCTTCTCCATCGTCTACCAGGGCATCACCACCCGCCTGATGCCCTTGATGAAAATCGATTACACCTCCCGAAGGCTGCACTCGCAGATCTACATCGGCGCCGTCAACTGGCTGTTGATGCTGGGCGTCATCTTCATCATGGTCCTGTTCCAGAAATCATCCAACCTGGCAGCGGCTTACGGGATGGCCGTCACCGGCTCCATGACCATCACCAGCCTGCTGATGATCATGGTTTTTTCGCACACCGAGAAGTGGAAGATGCCCATCGCCCTGGCGGTTTGCGTTATCAATTTCATCTATCTGGCCTCAACCTTCACCAAGATTCCCCATGGCGCCTACTGGTCCCTGATTATCGCCTCGGTCCCCTTCTTCATTATCCTCGTCTACACCAAGGGGCAGAAGATGCTCTTCCGGAGGTTGAGGCCCCTGGATGTGGAGACCTTCCTGACCAGCTATGAACAGGTCTATGGAAAGGGGAAAAACATCTCTGGGACGGCCCTGTTTTTCACCCGCCAAGGCAACGTCATCCCTCCCTATATCGTCCATTGCATCCTGGGGAGCAACATCATCTACGAGAACAATATTTTCATCTCGATTACCCGGACCGAGGAACCCTTCGGGATCTCAACGCACTATCAGCCGGATTTCGCTTCCGGACTTCATCTCCTGGACATCCAGGCGGGCTACATGACCGTCATCAACATCGAAAAACTCCTCAATGAGAAAGACATCAAGGAAAAGATCATCTTCTACGGCGTCGAGGATATTACCACGAAGAATCCGATCTGGCGGGCCTTCAGCCTGATTAAGAAACTCTCGCCGAACTTCGTGCAGTTTCATAAACTCCCCGCCCGCAAGCTCCATGGCGTCGTCACCCGGGTGGAGATGTAGGCCCAATAAAAAAAGGGAGTCTTCTCCGACTCCCCTTTCCCTTCATATCGTTTCAGGACCCGTGAGCGGCCTACGCGGTCTCTCGCGCGTTTCTGCCGCCACGCCCGCTCAGTATTCCTTCGTCAGCTTGTCCAGCTCCGCCAGCGTGAAGACCGGTCCGTCCTTGCAGACATATTTGCTGCCGACGTTGCAGCGGCCGCATTTGCCGATGCCGCATTTCATCCGCATTTCAAGGGAGGTGACGATGTTCTCCTTGGAGAAACCGAGATCGAAAAAGACCGGCAGGGTAAAGCGGATCATGACCGGCGGGCCGCAGATGACGGTCACCGCATTCTCGGAACTGGGCGCCACTTCCTTGCAGACGGTGGGGACAAAACCCTCCCGCCCCTTCCAGGAGGCGTCTCCCTTGTCGACGGTGACGTTCAGGTTGATGTCGGACCGTTTCTGCCATTCGGCCAGCTCATCCTTGTAGATGAGGAGCCCGGGGGTCCGTGCGCCGTAGATGACGGTGATCTTCCCGAAGCGCTTCCGGTTGTCGTCGTGGATCATGTAGTTGATGAGGGAGCGGAGGGTCGTAAAGGCAAAGCCACCGCCGACGACCACGATGTTCTTTCCTTCCAGATATTCGATGGGCCAGGAATTCCCGAGGGGTCCGCGCACGCCCATATGGGTCCCCTCTTCGATCTCGTGAAGGGTGGAGGTCACCACGCCCGCCTTCTGGACGGTAAACTCGATATAGCCCGGCTGCGTCGGCGATGAAGCGATCCCGATTGGGGATTCCCCCTTACCGTAAAGGGAAAGTTCGGCAAATTGACCCGGCAGGTACTTGAAGCCGGCCTCGTCTTCCTTGTTGAGAAACTCCAGCCGGAAGGTCTTGATGTCCTTCGTTTCCACTTCCGTGATGATCTTCGAGACGACGACCGGAATGGGTAAATATGGATTCTGCATTACACGCTCCCGATTCTATAATTTCGAAATATCCGTGACGATTTTTCTGATATCGATGTTCACCGGACAGTACATCACGCAACGTCCACATCCGACGCAGGCAATGGCGTTGAAGTTGTCCACGTAATACTTGAACTTGTGCATGGCGCGCTGACGCCAGCGCTCCTTCTGCGTCGGCCGCGGATTGTGCCCGGACGTCTCGAGCGTGAACAGGGGGAACATGCAGGAATCCCAGTTGCGCAGGCGGATCCCGTCGTCGCCCTTCTGCTCGTCGCTGATGTCGAAGCAGTGGCAGGTGGGACAGAGGTAGGTGCAGGTCCCGCAAGCCAGGCATTTCTGGTGAATCGTGTTCCAGAAGGGATGCTCGAAATTGACGTCCAGGATCGGCTTGATCTCCTTGGCCGGGATGCGGGAGGTGATTTCCTGCTCGGCCTGGGCGGCAATGGCCTGCTTCTGGGCATCCGCCTCATCGCCCGCCTTGTCACCGGCGAAATGGGCCTCCAGCTTCTCCCCCTTGGGCGTGAGGAACTCGACCAGATAACGGTCCCCCAAATCCGTCAGGAGGATATCCGCGCCCGCGGCGTCCGTCGGTCCGCCGGCCACGGAGGTGCAGAAACAGGTGGTATAGGGCGGGTGGATACAGGCCAGGGAAATGACGGTGGTCTTCTCCCGCCGGGCGATATAGTAGGGGTCACGGTATTTTTCCTGATCGAAGAGCATGTCGAGAAGAACGAAACTGCGGGCATCGCAGGGGCGGACGCCGAACAGGACGGCCTCCGTCGCCTCCGCCAGTTCGCCGGAAAACGCCATCCCCTTATCCGTCCGCGTGTACTTCATCAGCTTTTCCGTGTGCGGGAAGAAGAAGTTTTTCGGGGCGTTCTTGCTGTTGGCATACGCCGTCAACGGCTCCATGCCCGGCTTCAGAACCTGGAAAAGGACGTTGTCTCCATCCTTCACCGGGGCGTAAACCCGTCCCGCCTCCGCCATCTTCTTGACCCTGCCGTTCAGGCTGTCTTTCTTGATGTACCGTTTTTCCATATCCGTCCTTGCCTGCATTTTTTCTCCCCCGCGAGGGGAAATGTTTCGTCTTCTTCGGGGGGCTGTCCCCGCCCCATACCCGCGCGGGATGCCGCTCCCGGCGTCCCGTTCCGGCGGTAGCCGGTCAGGCCAGTCCCAGTCCGGCCAACAGGGGCCGCGGATCGATGTTGTGCAGCTTGAACCATCCCTCCGGCCCCTCGAGCCCCATCGCCAGGGCCATCAGCTCCGTAAAATAAAAGACCGGCAACCGGACATGCTCCGAGGCCCGCATGTCGAGGTTGGCCATGCAGACCGGACAGGCGGTGACGAGGCAGTTGGCTTCCGCCTCACGCGCCATGGTCATGAGCTTGTCGACCATCTTGACGACAATGCCGGTCTTGCTGATGGTCAGACTCCCACCGCAGCAATCCGTCTTGTAGGACCAGGACCGGACCTCCGCTCCGAGGGCGCCGAGAATGCCGTCCATCAGGACGGGATTCTCGTAATCGTCGAACTCGCACACCTCCGGCGGCCTCAACAGGAGACAGCCGTAATAGGAGACGGGCTTGAGTCCCGTCAGTTTGCGGACCACCTTTCCGGCCAGCGTGTCGAGACCGACATCGTTCGAGACGATATCGAGGGGATTCCGCACCCGGATCCCCCCCTGGTACCTCGCACCGACGATGCTCTCGATCTCCGACCTCAGCGCCTTGTCCTTGTCCAGGTGGTGTTGCGCCGTCTTGAAGCGGTTGAAGCACGCGGCGCACGGGACCATGACATCCATGGCGTCGCGCTCGGCGGCGATCAGGTCTCGGGCCGGCAGGGCGATGGAAAGCTTGAAGTTGGTGCTGTGCGCCGACGTCGCGCCGCAGCATGACCAGTCATCGATCTCCTTGAGTTCGATCCCGAGCGCCTTGCTGACCGCCCGGACCGACTGGCCGTATTCCTTGCCCGTGGCATGAAGCGAGCATCCGGGATAGTATGAAACTTTCAAAAGCGTGCCTCCTTAAAGCAGTTCTTTACGGCTTCGTTTTCGCGAAGATGTCTCTCACGGCCTTCATGTCCCGGGTCCTGGGAGAGAGCAGGGAGAGCTTTCCCTTCATAAACATGCCCATGCCCATGGCCATGTCGGAGAAGAGGTCGCCGGAGGCCAGTTTGTACTGGACCATCATGATGGGCTCGTTGATCCGGCCCCCCAGGCGGATGTTCATGAGAAACGCGTTGTGGAATTTCAGGACGTTCGCCTCCTTCGCGGGGCGGCCCGATTCGATGCTCATCTGCCGGAGCGCGTCCATCATCCGCGCGATGTCCACCTGATTCGGACAGCGGGTGACGCAGGTTTCGCACGAGGCGCACATCCAGATCGTCGAGCTTCCAAGCACCTCTTCCTTCATCCCCATCTGGATCATCTTGACGACCCGGTTGGGGTTGTATTCCATGGCGAAGGCCAGGGGGCAGCCCGCCGTGCATTTGCGGCAGTGATAGCAACGCTGGATGGGAACCCCGCCGATCATTTCATTGACTTCTTCCAAAAAGGTTTTCATGCCGACTCCGTTACGGGATGTTTGGTCTTGAACGTTATTTCGCCTTCTGAGGATCGTAGATGAAATCCTCCCGGTCATCTTCCTTGAACTGGGCCAGGGGCGGCAAGTCCTCGAGGGACGATCCGGCGCGGTTGCCGAAGAGCTCGAAGGCGTCCTTGTCGAGTTTTTTCAGGAACGTCCTCAAATCCACCCCCATGGGACAGACGGCCACGCAGGACCCGCAATCCACGCAACGCCCCACCATGTGATAGAGGCGCATGACCTGAAAGACCTGCGTATCGGTTTCGTCTTCGCTGACGCCGACCCATTGCGGCTGGCTCTGCTCGGCAAAGCAGACCCTGCAGTAGCAGGACGGGCACGCCTGCCGGCAGGCGTTGCAACGGATGCACTTGGCCATCTCTTTCTCGAAATAGTCCCAGCGGTCCGCCGGAGAGAGACTTTCGTGCGCCTCGACGCCGGCATACTCGGACTCGGGCGCCATCGCCGGGGCCGGGCTGCCGATCATGATGTCCGACAGGACCGGGTTGTTGAAGCGGCAGGTCAGGCAATTGTCGGCCAGGATCCCGCCGAGGGAAAGGGTCTTCGCCTCTCCGGCCGTCTTGACGGAGAGCTGATCGCCGGCGAGAGACGCCTCCCGGACCTCCTGCCCCGCCACCTGCGCCGCGACCTTCCGCCTGTCCACGTAGCCGCTGCAGGGAACGCCGATGACGAAGACGTCATCCCGGTTGAACTGCCGCTCCTGAAGCTGGATCACCAGGGATCGTGTCGTGCATCCGCGGGCGACCACGCCAACAACCTTTCGGGTCCGCGCCTCCGGTTTGACCCGCTGCTGCGAATCCCTGTGGAGGCTGATCAGATCCTGGACGAACTTGGCCAGATTCTGCACGCAAAAGGCGTTCCACACGAGCCGGTCCGCCTCCTCCGGCGCGGTGATGAAGCAGGGGGTGGCCGTCATGGGCAGCGTGCCCGCTTCATACCCCACCAGGACGTCGATCTTCTTTTCCGCCAGCAGCAGCTTCGCTTCTTCCCGGAGTTTCTTCTCTACATTTTCCACCGTTTTGATTTCCTCACTGGTCTGGAGTTCATGATCCCAAGCGGGTTGGCTCGACCCCGCGTTTTTCCTAGAGTTGCTTGACGAGCTTCCGGGCCGGCCCGAGGGCCCGCACGGCCTCGGTCACCCCTTTGATGACCTGGGAGAAACGCTCCCCTTCGGAGGCGGATACCCAGGTGAACATCGTCCGGTCCCCCTCCACGCCGATATAGCTCAGGAAGCGCTTGAGGGTGGCAAATTTCCGTCTCGCGGAAAGGTTCCCCGTCAGGTAGTGGCATTCGCCGGGGTGGCACCCCGAAACCAAAACCCCGTCCGCCCCGGCCTGCAGGGCCTTGACGACGTAAAACGGATTGATCCTCCCCGTACACGGAACGCGGATGATGCGGACGTTCGGGGGATACTGAATACGGCTGATCCCGGCCAGGTCCGCGCCCGCATAGGTGCACCAGTTGCAGACAATGGCGATGATCTTCGGTTCCCAGCTGGACGGTGCTTGATTCTCAGACATAGTATCTCCATGGAGTCTTAGTTACATCGCGAAGGCGGCGATTTGCGCCATAACCTCCTCGTTGTTGAAGCCGTTCAGATCCACGGCGTTCATGCGGCAGGAAGCCGTACAAACCCCGCAGCCCTTGCACAGAACGGTGTTGACGACGGCACAGCCCTCGTTCAGATCCACCGCGATGGCCCGGAACGGGCAGTTCACCTCGCACAAACCGCACGCCGCGCAGCGTGACTTGTTGACGTAAGCCGTCTTCCCCTCCGCCTCGATGAAGTCCTTGGTCAGGATCGTGCAGGCACGGGACACGGCGGCATTGGCCTGGGTGATGGCCTCCTCGCTGAGCTTCGGCGCATGCGCCATGCCGCACATGAACACGCCGTCCGTGGCAAAATCGACCGGGCGGAGCTTCACATGGGCCTCGAGGAAGAATCCGTCCTGGTTCGTGGGCACCTTGAGCATCTTGCCGATCTCCTCGTTGCCCGGATTCGGCATCGTGCCGACGCTCAGGGCGAGCAGGTCGGCCTTGAGCTCGACGGCCCCGTTCAGGATCGGATCGAAAACGTTGAGGACCAGCCCCGCGCCGTCGGCGCGGACCTCGGGCTTGCGATCCTCGTCATAGCGGACGAACTTCACGTTGAGCTCCCGGGCCTTCTTGTAGAAGTCCTCCTTGAGGCCGAAGGTCCGGATGTCGCGGTAGAGGATGGTGACATCCCGGCCGGGATTCATTTCCTTGAGCTTGAGGGCGTTCTTCATGGCCTCGCTGCAGCAGTAGCGGCTGCAATAGGGACGCTCGGGTGATCGCGAGCCGACGCACTGGATCATGACCACGCTGCCGGCGCGCTTCACCCTATCGTCCTCGGCGGCGATCATCTCCTCCAGATCGCGCTGGGTCAGGACGTTGGGGTTCTGCCCGCAGAGGTACTCCTCCGTCTTCAATTCGTAGGCCCCCGTGGCCACGATCACCACGCCGTGTTCGAACTGCTGCTCGTCGGATTTCATCCGGATCGTGGTCTTGTAGTTGCCGATGAAGCCCTCGATCTTGACGATTTCCGCACCGGTGTAGGCGGTGATCAATTCCGATTTGCGGACCCGGTCGAGCAGCCGTGTCAGATGTTCCCGCGTATCGAGCCCCTCGAGGGTGTAGTGCAGCTTCCGGTAATTCCCGCCGAGTTGACCCTCCTTTTCCACGATATGGGAGGCGAACCCCTGGTCCGCGAGCGCCAGGGCGGCGGTGATGCCGGCCAGTCCCCCGCCGATGATCAGGGCGGCATGGTTGACGCTGAGCTGGCCGGGCTTGAGCGGCTTCAGGAACTGCGCTTTCGCGATCGCCATGCGCACGAGGTCCTTGGCCTTTTCCGTCGCCGCGTCGGGTTCGTTCATGTGCACCCAGGAATCCTGGTCCCGGATGTTGGCCATCTCGAAGAGGTAGCGGTTCAGCCCCGCCTTCTCGCAGTTTTCCTGGAAAAGACCCTCATGGGTCCGGGGCGAGCAGGAGGCGACGACGACCCGGGTCAGGTTCTGCTCCTTGATGACTTCGCCCATCTTCACCGCGGTATCCTGCGAACAGGTGAAGAGGTTGTCCGCCGTATAGACGACGTTGGGCAGCCCCTTGGCGTACTCGACGACCTCCGGCACACGCACGACACCGCCGATGTTGATGCCGCAGTGGCAGACAAAAACGCCGATGCGGGGTCCGGTGCCGCGCATGTCCATCTCCGCCGGGAGGTCGACCTCCGTGACGAGGGTCCCGCGCCGGGAGGCGAGCAGCCCTTCCGCACAGGCGGCGGCGCCGCTGGCCTCCATGACGGTCTCCGGGATGTCCTTGGGTCCGCCGAAGGCGCCGCAGACGAAGACGCCCGGGCGCGTCGTCTGGATGGGATTCTCCAGATCCGTCTTGCAGAAGCCGTGCTCCTCCAGCTCGATCCCCAAAGCCTTGGCGAGGGGCGCCGCCTCCTTCGGGGGCGTCAGGCCGACGGAGAGGACCACCATATCGAATTCCTCTTCGACCAGCGTTCCATCCTCCTGGACGTACTTGAGCATCAGGTTACGGGTCTGTTGCAGCTCCTTGACGGTGGACGGAATGGAGCGAATGTAGCGGATGCCGTACTCGTTCTTCGCGCGGTTGACGAACCGGTCGAAGTCCTTGCCGTGGGCCCGGATGTCCATGAAGAAGATGGTCGGCTCCATCCCCTTGGCATGTTCCTTCCCGATGATGGCCTCCTTGGTCGCATACATGCAGCACACGGAGGAGCACCAGCTGTTGCCGCAGGACGTGTCCCGGGAACCGACGCACTGGATGAAGGCCACCTTCTTCGGTTCCTTTCCGTCGGAGATCCTCTGGACATGGCCGAAGTAGGGACCGGACGCGGAAAGGATCCGCTCGAACTGGATGCTCGTGACGACGTTCGGATAGACGCCGAAGCCGAACTCGCCCCGGATCTTCGCATCGAAAATCTCGAAGCCGGGTGAGGCGATGACCGCCCCGACCTCGATTTCCTCCTCCTCATACGTCATGTCGTGATCGATGGCCTTGGCCAGACAGGCGTCCAGACACTGGTAGCACTCCGAGCAGATCCCGCAGGAGAGGCAGCGGCTCGCCTCGGCGACGGCCTGTGCCTCCGTCATGGGTTCGACCACCTCCCGGAAGTGGGACTTTCTCGTCTCGGCGGGAAGCATCGGCATCCGCACCCGCTCCGCCTTCGCGAACGCGCTCGTATCGCCCGGATCGGCCAGGCCTTTCGTCCAGTCACGCTCCCGGCCGGCCTTGACGTCCTCGCCGCGGAGATAGCGGTCGATCGAAACGGCTGCCTCCTTGCCCGCATAGACGGCCTTGACCACGGTGGCCGGACCGGTGACGACGTCGCCGCCGGCGAACACGCCGGGTACGTTCGTGGCGAACGTCACGGGGTCGACGTCGAAATTTTTCCACTTGTTGATGGCGATACCGCTTTCGGCCGTGACGAAGTCGAGGTCGGCCTCCTGGCCGATGGCGGGAATCAGGGCATCGCAGGGAACGATGAACTCGGAGCCTTTGATCTCCACGGGACGGCGACGGCCGCTGGCGTCAGGTTCTCCCAGTTCCATCCGCGTGCATTCCACGCCGGTCACCTTGCCGTTCTCGCCGACGACGCGCTTGGGCGCCGCGAGGAACTCCATCTTGATCCCCTCTTCGAGGGCCTCCTCGATCTCCTCGGGCGCGGCCGGCATCTCCGCACGGGAGCGCCGGTACAGGATGAAGACCTCCTTGGATCCCGTGCGAACGGCCGTTCGGACAGCATCCATGGCCACGTTCCCGCCGCCGACAACGGCGACCTTGTCCCCCAGAAAGACCTTCTCCCCCAGATTCACGCGCTTCAGGTAATCGACGCCGTGGATCACCCCCTGCATGTCCTCGCCGGGGATATTGAGCTTGCTGCTGTTCACCGTGCCGCACCCGATGAAGACGGCATCGAAGTCCTTCTGGAGTTGGGCGAAGGGGATGTCCTTCCCGACGGCCTTGCCCAGATGGATCTTCACGCCCGTGTCCTCGATGACCCGGATTTCCGCGTTGAGCACGTCCTTCGGCAGACGGTACTCCGGAATGCCGACGGCCAGCCACCCGCCCGCCACCGGCAGCGACTCGAAGACCTCGACGGCATAGCCCTCGATGGCTAGATAGTAGGCCGCCGTGAGTCCCGCGGGCCCGGACCCGACCACGGCCACCTTCTTGCCGTTCTTTTCCTTCACGTCCGGGAGGTAGCGGTGCTCGTCCATCAGGTCGAGATCCGCCACGAACCGTTTCAGGTGCATGATGTCGATGGGTTCGTCGACATCGCCCCGCTTGCAGGCCTCTTCGCAGGGATGGTTGCAGACGCGGCCGCAGACGATCGGAAAGGGATTGTCCTTCTTGATGAGTTTGAGGGCTTCCTTGAACTTCCCCTGGGCGATCAGCGCCACGTACCCCTGGACGCTGATATGGGTGGGGCAGGCGGCCTTGCAGGGGGAAGTCCCGCGTTTGTCGATCGCGAATCCGCTCGGAATCGCCTGGGGGAAGTGGCGGTAGATGGCCTTGCGTTCGTTGAGCGTTTCGTTGAAATCCGACGGGATGGAGACCGGACAGACATTGGCGCAGTCGCCGCACCCCGTACATTTGTCCAGGTTGACGAAGCGGGGGGCGCGCGTCAGCTTGACCGTGAAGCGGCCCGGCTCGCCGGTCACGGAGTCCACGGTCCGGCGGGTCATGATCTCCACGTTCGGATGCCGGCCGACCTCCACGAGTTTCGGGGAGAGGATGCAGGCGGAACAGTCGTTGGTGGGGAAGGTCTTGTCCAACTGCGCCATGACCCCGCCGATGCTGATTCCGTTCTCCACCAGGTAGACCTTCATACCGGAATTGGCGAGATCCAGGGAAGCCTGGATGCCGGCAATGCCGGAACCGACGACCATCACGGCACCGATTTTTTCGTTATCTTTTACCACCTGTCTGCTCCTCGGTAATGTTTATTGATCATCCCCAAAACTGACCCACGGTCAGTGATTGTTCTCACAGCGTGGCAGCGGTTATCACGATTTCCCCGGGCTGTCAAGCGTGAACATCCGCGTTCAAACCCGCGCGCCCCTTTTCCGTCAGGGGACCTGGCCGGGAGACCGGAGAGCCTCCTCGACGGCCGTCCAGAGGCGCTCGCGTCCCTCCCCCGTCCGGGCGGAAAATACGATGGCGTCCACCCCTTCACCGAGGTCAAGAGGTCCCCGGAAGCGAAGGACGGCCTGCCGTGCCTCGTTCCGGGACAGCTTGTCGATTTTCGTCAGGACCGGCAGCCAGGGGCGGCGGTAGGCCCGGAGCCACCCGACGAGGGAGAGGTCGTCCCGGGTCGGCTCCCGTCGGCTGTCCATCACAACGAGGACCAGCTTGAGCGTTTCCCGCACCCGGAGGTACGTTTCCACCATCGGTCCCCACTGACGCCGGACCGCTTCGGGCACTTTCGCGTAGCCGTAACCGGGAAGATCGACGACGGAAAACCGATCATTGACGGCAAAGAAATTCAGGGCCTGCGTACGCCCGGGCGTATGGCTCGTCCGGACGAGCTGTTTCCGGTTGAGGAGGGCGTTGATCAGGGAGGATTTGCCGACATTGGACCGGCCGGCCACGGCCAGCTCCGGGTTCATGGCGGGAGGGTACTGGTTGGGCCGGGTGGCCGTCTTGACGAAGGACGCGCAGGTTATCTTCATCGTGTCGAAGGAATCGGGTCGCGGATCATTCCCGCTCGAAGTGCAATTTGTACTTTTCCAGCTTGCGTTCGAATGTCGGGCGGGAGATCCCGAGAATCTCGCACAGTTCCCCCTTGGTTCGGTCCCCATACTCGGAAATGATCTTCCGGATGTACTGCTCTTCGACCTCGTCCAGGGTCATCAATCGCTGCCCCGGGGCGCCCGCCGCCGGCGCGGCATCGAGGGCCCCCGTGCCGGCGGCGAGCCCCTCGTCGAGCCCCGGGAAGTCAGACCGGCCCAGGACCTGTCCCTTGGCGACCACGACGGCGCGGATGAGGAGATTTTCGAGCTCCCGGATGTTGCCGGGCCAGGGGTACTTCAAGAAAACCGCCATCATTTCATCCGACACGCCGATCACGCGCTTGTGCAGATCCCGGTTGATTTTCGTCAGCAGATATTCGATCAGGGGCGCAATGTCCTCGCGCCGTTCCCGAAGCGGGGGGATATGGATGGAAACGATGTTGAGGCGATAGAAAAGATCGTCGCGGAACTTGCCCTCCTGGACCATCGCCTTCAAATCCTTGTTCGTCGCGGTCACGATGCGCGCATTGACGCGGACCCGGTCCTTGCCCCCGACACGCTCGAACTCCATTTCCTGCAACACGCGCAGGAGTTTTGCCTGGAGGTTGACCGACATCTCGCTGATCTCGTCCAGGAACACCGTTCCCGATCGGGCGAGTTCGAACTTCCCCAGTTTTCGGGCGATCGCGCCCGTAAAGGACCCCTTTTCATGGCCGAACAGCTCCGATTCGAGCAGGGTTTCGACGATGGCCGAGCAGTTGACGGCGATGTAGGGCTCATCGGGCGAGGTGTTGTTGTGAATCACCTTGGCGATCAGCTCCTTGCCGGTGCCGCTTTCGCCATGGATGAGGACCGTCGTGCGGCTCTGGGAAACGACGCCGACCGTCTTGAAAATCTCGCGCATCTCCCGGCCCGTCCCGATGATGTCGCCGACCTTGAACTGGCGCGACGGTTCCATGAGCAGGCCGTCGATTTTCCGCTCCATCTCGCGCGCCTTGAGCGCTTTTCGGATGGCCAAGTCCAGTTCATCCACATTGACCGGTTTGTGGATGTAGTCGAACGCCCCCCCCTTCATGGCCTTGATGGTGGTTTCCATGTCGTGAAACGCGGTGATCATGATCACCTTGACGTTTTCATCCTCCTCGCGCAGGTCCTCGAGGACGGTAAAGCCGTCGATGTCCGGTAGACGGATGTCGAGGATGACGAGGTCCGGAACGGTCTCGACAAAGGCGTTCAGCCCTTCGGTTCCCGTGAGAGCGGTCTTGACCTCGTATCCCTCTTCGGTGAGGTACAGATCGAGGGTTTCACAGATCGAGCGGTCGTCGTCAATTACGAGAATTTTCGGCATTCCTCACTCCTCATGGTTCATGATCCCGGGGCGCGGCGTCGACCTCATGCCGGCGAGGCCGGGGGGCGATCCGCGAGCGTCAGCGGAACGGGCAGCGTGATGACCACGCGCGTCCCCTCGCCTGGCCTGCTCTGGATTTCAATGGTGCCCTGATGCAGTTCGATGATTTTCTTGACCTGCGTCAGCCCCAATCCCGTCCCGTATTTCTTTTTCGTGAAGAAAGGGTTGAACAGGTGCGGCATGTCCTCGGGATTGATCCCGCACCCCTCGTCCCGAATTTCGATTTCCACCGCGGGCACCGCTCCGTCGGCATACCTCGTGCGGAGGGTCAGCGTGCCGTTGTCCTCCATGGCGTCGATCCCGTTGCGGATCAGATTCAGGAAGGCCTGCTCGAGCATGGCCGGATCCACCAGAACCGGAGGCGCGGCCTCGTCGTAGGCGGTCGCGACGCGAACCGCCTTCTCGGTGATCCCCTTCTCCGCCATGGCCAGGGTTTCTTCGAGAATCCGGCGAACGTCGTAGCGCTCCTTGCGGGGTTCGGAGGGTTTCGCGAAGATCAGCACATCGTTCACCAGATGTTCGAGGTGCTCGACCTCCTTCTGGGCGATGCGGAACCGTTTCTGATCGTTTCCCTGCGGCTGCAGGCGCTTCTCCAGGATTTGCAGGCTCATCTTGATGGATGAAAGCGGATTGCGGATCTCGTGCGCGATGCCCGCCGACAATTGACCGACCGCCGCCAGTTTCTGGCTTTCATAATACTTTTTCTCCAGGTTCTTGAATTCGGTGATGTCGCGCTGAGCCACGACGAACCGATCCGTTCCCTTGAGGGGCCGCGTGGTGATCAGGAGGTTGCGTCGCGATCCATCCCCCGCGGTGACCTCGATTTCGTAGGGCGTGAAGTTGCCCCGCCTTCCCTCTTCCCAGCGCTGCATCATGAATTCACGGAGCTCGGGGTCCATGAACTCGGTAAAGTGGCGGCCTTTCACGGGTCCGGACGTCATGCCGCCCCCGCGGGCAAAATCATGGCTGATGTAATTGACGATCCCGTCGCCGGACATGTCGTAGAGCTTGTCCGGGGAGCTTTCCAGGATGGATTGGAGGTAGTTGTTCAGGGATTCGATCTGCGTGCGCAAATTGATGTTTTCCGTAAGTTCGACCTGAAGCGTTTCTGCGTATTCCTTGATGCTGCGGGACATTTCCTCCTCCCGCGTATGATCCTGCAGGGTTTCGATGGCGGCGATGACCTCGCCCTTTTCGTCGTGAATCGGCGCGGCGAGGAAGTACAGATGGTGGCTTCTCCCGTCCGTCAACTGGAAAAAGTCCCGGGCCTCGTAGGCCCCTTCGACGGTGGACGATTTCCTGATTTTCTTCGTCCCGTAGTATTTCTCCAGATTCTCGATGTCTCCGTCGATGATGAGGTCCGCGATCAGGGGCCGTTTCCGGGTATAAAAGGGCGCGTAGTGCCGATCGGTGCCGATCATCGTTTGCGCGCTGAACCCGGTCAACTCCGTGCAGGCCTTGTTCCACAGGATAATCTTGTGCTCCCGGTCAATCACGAAGGCGGGAATGGGCAGGCCTTCAATGATCCCCTCCACGGTTCGCTTTTCCCGGACAAGCTGATCCTGCCATTCGTTCCGTTCCCGGAGCAGCCTGAGCTTCTCCTTCATCCGGAGGTGCCGCCGCTCCGCATAATCGATGGAGATGCCGGCGATGATCACGGCGATGATCACGCCGGCCACGCCCATCATGACATTGAGAAAGGCGCGCCTGACGACGGAGATCACGCGGTTGTATGGGGTGCTGACCACCATGAACCAGGCCTGCGGACCGATGCCGATCGGGGCGTACGCGACGATCTTCCGCTCCACGGAGGCGCCCTCTTCATTCAGGAGGTATTCCCCATAGCCCGCCCGGCCCCTCAGAATGTCGGGCTGGAGCGCACCCGGGCGCCGATTGTCCCTCTTTTCGAGGACGCTCACGTCGCGCCCGATGAACCCCTCCGCCGGATGGACGATCAGCCGCCCCTGATGATCGACGATCCAGGAATCCTGCGCCATCTTTCCCTGGGGCTCCTTCCCGAAGAAGTCGATCACCTTCTCCAGGGGCATGATCGCGAAAACCACTCCGGTGAACAGGGTCCCGTCCCCGTACCGGTACTTGGGCACGCCGATCACGACGGCGCGACTCATCCCGAGCGTCCGGGACAGCGGGGTGTCTTCGGAAAGGTCCAGTTCGCCGACGAAGGGCCCCCTCGTTTTCCGGATCTGGTGAAAAAAGGCGTACCGGTCAAATCGCTCCCCAAGCAGCCCGGCAAAGGCCCGGTTGGGATAGACGGACCGCAAAATGCCCCGCTCATCGAGGCGGGCAATGAAGCGCACCTTCCCCTCGAGGTGGTCGTGGATGACCTTCATGCTTGAAACGGTTTCGTCGGGGGTCACCATCCGCACACTCGGCAGCAGCGACAGCATGGTCAGATTCTTTTCAACGTTGCCCAGCAGGGCCTCGATTCGCGCCGCCGTTCCCCTGGCCAGGGCGAGTTGCTGCATACTGAACTGGTCGACGATATCCTTTTCCCTGACCCGGTTCACCGTGAGGGCCATCAGCAGGATGAACACGATCACCGCAATCGTCGTCAGCCAGATGGAAATGCGCATTTTATGTTTCATCACGTCAGTACTCCTTCGCCTCACCGGACCGCGCCGCGTCCGGCCCTCTTCAGTCATCTTCCTTCTTTTCCCTCCGCTCCTTCAAGGCCATCAGAATATAGACGCCGACCGCCGCCGCAAGCGAGATGATCAGTTTGAGCAGGCCGTTTTCAATCTCGATCACACGCTCGCATATCAGCCACGCAACCAGATAGGTCACGGCCGTCAGGATTTCCTGCATTCTTAAACCTCTTGATGGAATTCAAGTTTTGGGCGCCCGATAGTACCGGTGCGGCCGGAAAATTTCAATAGAAAAGATGGTGCCCTGTGCGCTCCCCATCCGCCCCGCCCTTTTACTTTTCGTTCAACGCCCAAAGCGGGTTTAAAGGAACGTTCAAGCCCGGAAGGCGGATCGATGCGCAAGAGCGGGGCCGCGGAAAATAATTAATCAATCATTGCTTGCATTTGACGGAGATTCCCCGGTGGGCGCCATGGGCGGCATGTATTTTGCGATTGGCTCGCAGCGTTTGCGGAAGCGAATTCTTCTGTACCGGACCTTCAGAGTGTGGTATCGGTCGGAAGGCAAAAACATTATTTCGGAAAGGAGATAGGAAAATGTTAAGGAAATTCGGGAAAAGTTTATTGACGTTCTTCACGACGGCCGCAGCCGTGTTGGTGTCTTCACCGGTTGTGTTCGCGGCGGAAGCCATTCCAGCGGGTGATACGTACGTGAAGGTCATCTTTTCCGTTGGGGCGATGGTCGGCGCGGGGTTGGCCATCGGTCTGGGCGCCATCGGCGCCGGCGCCGGAATCGGCCAGGCGGCGAGCGGGGCTTGCGAAGCGGTCGGAAGAAATCCTGGCGTTCAGGGAAAAATCATGACGGTGATGCTGGTCGGTATGGCCATGGCGGAATCGATCGCGATCTACGCCCTGGTCGTTTCACTGGTGCTTCTTTACGCCAACCCCTACATGAAGTATTTTCTGGCCGGTTAATCCGTCAGCATCACTTCGATACTAAAACAGTAGGGGGAAAAGGGAATGCCAAAAATTAATAAAGATAAGCAGTTATTCACAGTCGGAAGGGTATTCTTCCTGCTTATCGTCATCCCCTTATCTCTGATGGCCCTCTTGATTGCCAATGGCATTATAAAAGTCGGGGACACCGCAAGGGAACGGACGGTAACCATTCTGGACCAGAAGTCCCAGGAAGAAATCAAGGTGCGGGCTGTAAATGTGGCGGATGAAGTTGCTGATTTTCTGAAGGACCGGGAAAAGGATCTCCTCATCGCAACCATCTTGCCCGCCACGGATGCAACCTACAAAGAATTCGTCGCAAAAAGCAAGAACCCTCTGTGGGTGAAGAAGGACGGGAAGATTCAAAAGATCTACGAACCGCTCTACAAGGAAATGGCTTTCGTCGACAAGTCCGGGCAGGAGCGCATCAAGGTGGTGGACGGAAAGATTGCGAGCGCCAGCCAGCTGATCAACGTCAGCAGCCCGGCTGCCACGCCCCTCAAGGAAGACTACTTCGCCAAGGCGAAGGCCTACGGCAAGGGGGATCTCTACATCTCTTCGGTCAAGGGGCTCTACGTCAACAAGGCCGAGTTTGAAAAGGGAAAGAGATTTTCCGGCATCATCCGGATGGCCACGCCTGTATTCGACCAGCAGGGGTTTGCCGGTGTGGTCACCCTGGCCCTGGATGTGAGGCATCTGGCCAAGTTTACGGACAACATCGTCCCCATGCAATCCGGTTACGTGGTCGAAGCGGAGGCCGCTTCCGGCAATTACACCTTCATGGTGGACAACCGGGGGTTCATTCTCTCTCACCCGAACGATTACCACATCGCCGGACAATACGCCGATGGAAAGCCGGTACCGGCGATCACGGACAAGACGTCCGCAGAGACCATGGCGCAGAAGGGCGAGGAGGTCCTGAACCTCAACCAGATCGGCTTCATGGATCCCACCCTCCAGAGCATTGCCAAGGAGGCGGCGGAGGGCCGCGCCGGGATGAAGGAGTATCAGTTCGCCGGACGCAAGGAGTTCGTCGCCTATGCGCCCATCAAGTTTTACTCGAAGGACTACCCGAAACCGACCGGTTTCGGCTGGATCGGCATGAATGTCGATGTCGTGAAATTCAGCGCCTATGCCTCCGCCACGGCCAAGAAAATTCAATCTGAGGCAAAATCCTGGATTACGACGATCATCACCATCATCATCATTTCGGTGATCCTCCTGTTCCTGATCATGGCCATTCTGGTCCGGGGCATCACGCGCTCGATCGAGGCCGAAATCCCCATCGAGGCTCAGGAAGCGTCCAAATTCTACGATGACGAGGACGACGACAAATAAACCCACCGCGGGGCCGGAAGCAACCTTCCGGCCCTTTTTTTTGACCGTTCGTTCCAGCCGGGACGCGGCAGGAGACGCTGCCGGGACAGGCCCTGAACCCGTGATCCGCTTCGATCGGACACGGCCTCCATGCCAGGCTCAGGCCTGGCCGCCCCCGCCGATTCCCCCAGGGCGCAGCCCCGCCGGGTCCGCACATTTTCTTTGACTTCAAAATGCAAAACTGCTAGACACGACCCGCCCGTGACGGCCTTTGGTACCCGTCGACCCCATACCCCCAGGAGGCGTGCATGAAAGACAAAAAGTTGATACTCTGGTTCGATGAGATCGAACTGAACGATATCCCCCAGGTCGGCGGGAAGAATGCCTCGCTGGGGGAGATGCGCCGGGAACTGATTTCCAAGGGGGTTAACGTTCCCGACGGTTTCGCCGTCACCGCGTTCGCTTATCGCTCCCTCATCGAGTCCGCAGCGCTTTCCGAGAAAATCCGACAGGTCCTTGTCGATCTTGACACCCATGACATCGAGAACCTGGCCGCGAAGGGGCGACAGATCCGCGCCCTCATCTACGGGGCCGAATTCCCCGCGGATCTGAAGACCGCCATCCTGGCCGCCTATGCCAAGCTCTGCGAGGAATACGGAGCGGACACCGATGTCGCCGTCCGCAGTTCCGCCACCGCGGAAGACCTCCCGGATGCCAGCTTCGCCGGTCAGCAGGAGACCTACCTGAACATTCGCGGTCCGGAAGCGCTGATCGAGGCCTGCAAGAAATGCTTCGCCTCCCTGTTTACCGACCGCGCCATTTCCTACCGGGTGGACAAGGGATTCGATCATCATTCCATTGCCCTGTCCATCGGCATCCAGAAGATGGTGCGCTCCGATCTGGCCTGCTCCGGCGTGATCTTCTCCATCGATACCGAATCCGGATTCAAGGATGCCGTGCTCATCACCGGGGCCTACGGCTTGGGCGAGACGGTGGTCCAGGGCATCGTCAATCCCGATGAATTCTTCGTCTTCAAGCCCACCCTTAAGGAGGGATTCCGCCCCATCCTCCAGAAGACAATGGGCAGCAAGGAAATCAAGATGATCTATGCCTCGGGCTCGGCCTCCGAGGCGACCGAAACGGTCTCCGTCGAGGAGGCCGACCGGCAGCGCTTCTGCCTGACGGACGACGAGATCCTGCTCCTGGGCCGCTGGGCCATCATCATCGAGGACCACTACTCCCAGCAGGCCGGTTATTTCAAGCCGATGGACATCGAGTGGGGCAAGGACGGCCGGACGGGCGAGCTGTTCATCCTGCAGGCCAGACCCGAAACGGTGCAGTCCCAGAAGGATTTGAGCGTGGTGGAAACCTACGTTCTGCTGGAGGAGAAGGAGCCCCTGGTCACGGGCACCAGCGTCGGCGCGAAAATCGGCGCCGGCCCCGTCAACCGGATCGCCTCCGTGGCCGACATCCGCAATTTCCGCAAGGGCCAGGTCCTGGTCACCGACATGACGGATCCGGACTGGGAGCCCATCATGAAGATCGCGGCGGCGATCGTCACCAACAAGGGCGGGCGGACCTGCCATGCCGCGATCGTCAGCCGCGAACTCGGCGTTCCCTGCATTGTGGGAACGGGGAACGGAACGGAGCGGCTCCGGGACGTCGCCGCGGCAACGGTCTCCTGCGCCGGCGGGGAAGTCGGAAAAGTCTACGAGGGCATCCTGAAATTCGACGTGAGCCGGATCAACGCCCAGAACCTGTCACGCCCCAGGACCAAGATCATGATGAATGTCGGCAATCCGGAGAATGCCTTTCAGCTTGCCGGGATTCCGAACGACGGCGTCGGCCTGGCCCGCCTCGAATTCATCATCAATCAGCACATCAGCATTCATCCCATGGCCCTGATTCACTTCGACCGGGTCACCGATCCGGTGGTCCACAAGCAGATCGAGGCGCGGACCCGGGGATACGACAATCGCAGCGACTTCTTCGTCGAAAAGCTGGCGGAGGGCGTCGGAAAGATCGGCGCCGCCTTCTGGCCGAACGACGTCATCGTGCGGATGAGCGATTTCAAGAGCAACGAATACGCCAACCTGATCGGCGGCGCCTTCTTCGAACCGGAAGAGGAAAACCCGATGATCGGATTTCGCGGGGCCTCACGCTATTACGACGACCGCTACCGCGAGGCCTTCGCCCTCGAATGCGCCGCCATGAAGAAAGTCCGCAACGTGATGGGGCTGACCAACGTCAAGTTGATGATCCCCTTCTGCCGCACGGTCGACGAGGGCAGGAAGGTGATCGCGGTCATGGCCGAAAAGGGCCTCGTCCAGGGGGAGAACGGCCTGGAGCTGTACATGATGGTCGAGATTCCCAGCAACGTGGTGCTGATCGACCAGTTCGGCGAGATCTTCGACGGATTCTCGATCGGGTCCAACGATCTGACGCAGCTGACGCTGGGGCTGGACCGCGACTCCGCACAGGTCGCCCACATCTTCGATGAGCGGAACCAGGCGGTCATGGATCTCATCCGCATCGCCATCACCCGGGCCAACAAGATGGGCAAGAAGATCGGAATCTGCGGTCAGGCCCCCAGCGATTATCCGGAGTTCGCGAAATTCCTCGTGGAGTGCGGCATTTCGAGCATCTCCCTGAACTCGGATACGGTCATCAAGACGACCTTCGAGATCCTGGACACGGAAAAGCAGGTCGGGCGGTCGTAACGCACGTCCGCCGATGCGGAAGCCCCGGGCCGCGGCCAGGCGGGCGACCGGACACACCTCCGGTCCGGCACCGGGTTGATGAAAAGAAGGGGCGGGAGCGGCGCGTAAGCCGAATTCTGTCCCGGCCTCCGGTCACCCGTCCGCCGGTGATGGTCATTCCTCTGGGACGGCCGTTGCCGGCCGCCTCAAGCGACGCTACCCGAGGACATCGGGCGGGCCACCCTCAAGCGTCCTCCTATTTGGTCTTGCTCCGGATGGGGTTTGCCTAGCTTTCCCGGTCACCCGGGAAACTGGTGAGCTCTTACCTCGCCTTTTCACCCTTACCCGCATGCCGCGGGCGGTATCTTTTCTGTGGCACTTTCCTTAGGGTCGCCCCCAGTCGCCGTTAGCGACCATCCTGCCCTGTGGAGTTCGGACTTTCCTCTGATCCGCGAGGATCAGCGACCATCTGCCCCCCTCCAGCCCCCTCCATTCACTGCCTGTTGCGCGGGTTCACACCCCGGTTTGGCCGGAACCGACGCGACGGGAGTCTCGCTCGTAGCCGGCGTCCACGGCCTGATCCGATCCCCTGGCCGCCGCCACGGCGAGGGCATCGCAACGCTCGTTTTCCGCCTGGCCGGCATGACCGGGCACCCACAGAAAACGGACCTCCCGGTGCCGGCAGAGCTTAAGCAGCCGTTCCCAGAGATCGGCATTCTCCGCCCGGTCCTTCCGGTTTCGCATCCAGCCCTGCGCCTGCCAGCGGACGGCCCACCCCTTCGTCATGGCGTCCACGACATAGCGGGAATCCGAATGGACCGTCACGTCATAGCCCGGCTTGACCGCCTCCAGACCGACGATCGCCGCCATGAGCTCCATCCGGTTGTTCGTGGTCAGGCGATACCCCCCCGAGAGTTCCTTGCGCCGTCCCCCATAACTCAGGATGACGCCGTATCCACCGGGTCCGGGGTTGCCGAGGCAGGCGCCGTCCGTATGGATCACGACACCGCCAACCGCACGCCCGTCTGCCGGTGCTCCCCCCTTCAAGATTCACCCGCTGAGGTTTCGTTCCTCCAGTAAATGATGCGGTGACAATTCGGGCAGGTTCTCAGCTCCTGCGAACGCTGGAGCTCGATGTACATCTGCGGCGGAATGTTCATGTGGCAGCCGTTGCACACCTCCTTCCAGACGGAGATCACGGCGAGGCCGTTTCTCTTCTCCCGAATCGTCTCGTAGCGGCGCACCAGGTCCCCGGGCAACGCATCGAGGACGGCCTGACGCTTCTCCTTCAGGCGGATCAGGGTGTCGTCGAGCGCCTGGACCTGCTCCTCCAGGGCCTGTTTCTCATCGGCAAAGACGGCGAGAAAAACCGACAGGTCCTTTTCCCCCTGTTTGACGGCCGCCTTCATGTGGTCCGCCTGCTCAAGCAGCGAGATGATCTCGTCCTCCACCTTTCCCTGAAGCGTTTCAATGACCTCCATCTCCTTCAGGATGGCCTGATACTCCTTGTTGGTCTTGACGTCGAGCAGCCGCTGCTTCGCCTTTTTCAGCCCCTCCACGCCCCGCTTCAACTGCTCCTCCTGGTCCCGGTGCCGCTGGATCACCCCCTTGAGTTTCTCCCCGTCTTCATCCACTGCGGCCTGCCGTCTCTGCCGCGTTTCCTCCAAAAGCCGGATCTTCTCAGGCAACGACTGTTTCCGGGCCGCCACCTGGACCGCTTCCGAATCCAATGCCTGTAACGCAACCAATAACGCGATCGTATCCTTCAATCACCTGCTCCCTTCCCCCGGGAATGGAAAAAAAAAGCACCGGCCGGTGGCGGTGCATGCTCGATCATGGGGCCTTCTCCCCCTGAACCTGCGCTGATGGGCAGGACATGCTGCCATGCCGGCCATCCTGATATGTCTTGGTTGATGACATTCCGCTGAATGTTCCCTCGATGATGGTGGGCCCACCTGGGTTCGAACCAGGGACCGACCGGTTATGAGCCGGTGGCTCTACCAGTTGAGCTATGGGCCCGTTCGATCGTCCTGCCGTCTTTGCCGGACGGAGTCGGTTTCTAACCCCTCCCGGCCGCCTTGTCAATCATTTATTTCGCCCGCAACGGGGCGACCAGCCGTCTCTGGGACGGGTTTCTCAGCTTGCGTCCCTGACCGGCGTCCATGGGCTTGATTTCAATCCGCTTCACCTCGAACACATCCCGGTCCTCCTCGAAGGCCTGCTCGAAGCGCTCGCTGATGCCGAAGCGCATCCTCAGGACCTTTTCCTCCCGCGGCGTCAGCGTGGAGAGGATCTTGCGTGTCTGTTCCGCGAGGTCCATGTTGATGGTCGCTTCCGAGGGGGACATGACCTTTTTATCCTCGATAAAATCGCCCAGATGGCTGTCCTCCTCCTCGCCAATCGGGGTCTCGAGGGAGATGGGCTCCTTGGCGATCTTCAGGACCTTGCGGACCTTCTCCAGCGGATACTCCATCTTGTTGGCGATCTCCTCCGGCGTGGGTTCGCGACCCAGTTCCTGGACGAGGTACCGCGACGTGCGGATCAGTTTGTTGATGGTCTCGATCATATGGACGGGAATGCGGATGGTCCGGGCCTGGTCGGCGATGGCGCGGGTAATCGCCTGCCGGATCCACCAGGTCGCATAGGTGGAGAATTTGTACCCGCGCTGATACTCGAATTTGTCCACCGCCTTCATGAGGCCGATGTTCCCCTCCTGAATCAGATCCAGAAACTGGAGCCCGCGGTTCGTGTACTTCTTGGCGATGCTGACCACGAGACGCAGATTCGCTTCGACCAGTTTGCGCTTGGCGATCTCGGCTTTCCACTCCCCCTTCTCGATCGACAGCACGGCCTTCTTCAAGGCGGGCGCTGGAAGGCCCGTTTCCAGCGTAATCCTCCGGATCTGCCGCTGCGCCTCCAGGACGCGGGGCTCCGTCGCCTTCAGCCTTTCGACGGAGACGCGCCGTTCGCGGGCGGCTGATTTGGCCTCCTGGGGGGACTTCCTCAAGCGCGCCCAGAGACGCTCCATCTCCTTGATGTTGAGGCCCGTGATGTCTTTGGCCTTCTGAATGTCCCGCTCCGCCTCCTCGATCTCCAGGAGGTAGCCCTTCAAGCGGAACACCATGCGATCGATCTGCCGCTTGCTGAAACGAACCTTTCGACAATACTTGACGATCCCCTTCGTGTTCCTGGCCAGATCGTCGCGCAACAGCGCCTTTTCCTTTTCGGACAGCCCCTTGGCCCGCATTTTCTGGCGCATGACGTCGTTTTTCCGGTCCAGCGCCGCGACCTTCTCGATCAGTTTGAGCACCCGCTCCCGGTGCAGGTCCTCTTCCACGAATCCGTCTTCGTCCTCGAGGTTCTCCACCACGTTCTTGATCCGCAGTTCCTCCGCCCGGATCTTGACGCCGATATCGATCACATCCTTCACGGAAACGGCCATCCCGAAAATGGCGTCCATGATCTCCTTGTTGCCCTCCTCGATCTTCTTGGCGATCTCGACCTCCCCTTCCCGGCTGAGGAGGGAAACGAGTCCCATCTCGCGCAGGTACATCTTGACGGGATCTCCGGTCTTTCCGGCCGAAATCAATCCCAGAACATCCTCTTCCTCCTTGTGTTCAACGAGCTCGCCGGGGCTTTTTTTGACGACGATCTTGTCCCCCTTGTCGGTATCGATGATATCGATGTTCTTCTCCCCGAACAGGATGATGATATCGTCGATCTGGTCCGACGAGATCACATCCGAAGGCAGGAGATCGTTGACGTCGTCATAGGTCAAGAACCCCTTCTCCTCGCCCAGGGTCATCAGTTTCTTGAATTCATCCGATTGTATTTCTTTCGCCATGGCGATCTCCCCTCATTCTTTGCTGCGCTTGATATCGACGCCCTTCTCCTCCCTGAGGAGGCTCTCCTTCTGGCGCAGAAGTTTCTCGCTGCCCGCCTGATCCCCCCTGTCCTGGGCATCGCGGAGGGCTTCGGCCAGCAGCCGGTGCCTTTCCCGGAACCAGCGCCTCCGGATCCGGTGGACGGCATCGATCCGGATCTTGTCCACCACGCCGGGATCGTAGGGGCTCGCGGTCACGGACAGTCTCTGCAGCCGCTCCCGGATCGGGTCTTCGGGCCATGCGGCCAGAACGTCCTGGATGGAGGGCGTCCGCCCGTGTCCTTCACGCCCCCGCTCCACGAGATAAGCGCCGAAGCGCCGCAAATCCTCATGCAGAAAACAGTCCAGAATGCCGCTTCGGGAAACTTCCCCAACCGTCTCCGGATGTTCGAGCATCAGTTGCAAAAGGCCCCATTCCAGCGGGTCCAGCGGGGCCGCTTTCCGTGTTGCCGCCGATGCGGGAACCGCGGCCCCGGATACCGGGACCCCGCGCGAAACCTCCTTTTTCAGCAGGCCCTCGTCGATCCCCACCCGCTCTGCCACGCGTCGGATGAAGAGTTCGCGGCTGACCGGATCCGCGATCCGGGCCATGAACGGAACGGCCGCCTGAATCGCCGACTGCTTCTGTTCGAAGGAGCGTTGCGACCCGATCATCCGATCAATATAATAATCGACGGCCGACGGGGCGTGCGCGACGACATCGAGAAAGGCCTCGGGACCCGACGCCCGCACAAACTCGTCCGGGTCCCTTCCATCGGGAAGAATCACCGCCCGGGCCCGCATCCCTCCGGCCAGAAAGATTTCGAGGCTCCGGGCCAGGGCCTTTCGTCCGGCCTCGTCCGGATCGAACACGGCCGCGACATTCCGGGTATACCGCCTGAGAAGGTCCACGTGATCCCGGGTCAACGCCGTTCCCAGGGTGGCGACTCCGTTCCGGATCCCGGCCTGATAAAGCGCAATCAGATCGAAATAGCCCTCCACCAGGATCACGCCATCCTGCCGACGGATCTGTTCCCGGGCCCGATTGAGCCCGTAGAGCTGCCGGCCCTTGCTGAAAAGGAGCGATTCCGGAGAATTGAGGTATTTCGGTTCCCCCTCGCCGATGATCCGGCCGCCGAAGGCGACCACCCGCCCGGCCGTGTCTTCGATGGGAAAGATCACACGGGCTCGGAAACGGTCGTAGAACCCGCCGTCCTTTCCCGGGATGATCAGGCCGAGCTTTTCCGCGAGGTCCAGGGGCGCGCCCGACCGGGCGAGGCAATCCCGCAGCGAACGCCAGGCGTCGGGCGCATAGCCCAGACGAAACTCCTTGACCGTCTCCGCGCCGATCCCCCGTTTCTCGAGATAGGCCCGGGCGGCCCGCCCCGCCGCGGCGTGCAGGCTTCGGGCGAAATGGGTCGCGGCCAAGCCGTTGACCCGCACCGCCTGTTCTCTAAGGCCGTCCTGGGCCTTTTCCGTGGCCGACCGGACCGGTTCGGGAATGACGACGCCCGTTTTTGCCGCCAGGTGACGCACCGCTTCGGGAAACGTCATGTGGCTCGCCTTCATCAGGAAGTCGAAGCCATTGCCCCCCTCCCCGCAGCCGAAACAGTAGAACATCTGTTTTTCCGGGCTGACGGTGAAGGACGGCGTCTTCTCCTGATGGAACGGACACAGCCCCAGGTAATTGCGCCCCGCCTTCTTCAGCGTGACATATTCCGACACGAGGGCCACGAGGTCCGCGCGGTCCCGGATCTCGGATATCTTGTCCGCCGGTATCGGTCCCTTCAAGATCCGTCCGCCTCTCCTACGCCCCGGTCAGTCTTGCCTTGACCTTCTCTCCCACGGTCTTGCCATCGGCCTTCCCGGCGAGTTTCGGCATGAGGATTTTCATGACCTTTCCCAGATCCTTCGGGCCGGACGCTCCGGCTTCTGCGACGGCCCGGTCGATCTCCCGGTCGATCTCCTCGTCCGACAGGGGACGGGGCATGAACTCCTGGATGATCCGGAGTTCCTCTTCCTCCTGGGCAACCAGGTCGGCCCGCCCCCCCTTGCCGAACTGTTCGATGGAGTCCCGGCGCTGCTTGACCATGGAGGCGAGCATCTGGAGAAATTCGGCCTCGTTCATCTCGCGCTTGAGATCGATTTCCCGGTTGTGCAGGGCCGTCTTGATCAGCCGTAAGGCGGAGAGCCGGATCTTTTCCCGGCTCTTGGCGGCCTGAACCATGTCTTCGGTCATCTTTTGACGAAAATTCATAAGGGATCATCCTTCCGGCATGCGATTAAGTTAGTGCATCTCGATCGGTTGTCAACAACGTAAGCCCTTCAGGCCAGATCGTCCTTCAGCCGCTGCCCCCCCAGGATGTGGCAGTGCAGGTGAAAAACGACCTGCCCACCGTCCTCCCTGCAATTGATCACCATCCGGAATCCGTGCCGGTCCAGGCCCTTGATCCGGGCCACCGCCTGCACGCCCTGGATCAGGTGCCGGGGCAGATCGTCCTCCGACGGCGCCAGATCGAGCAGGGTCGGGATATGCCGTTTGGGAATCAGGACGACGTGGACCGGGGACATGGGATGGATGTCGTCAAAGGCCAGGACGTGCTCGTCCTCGTACACCTTGCCGGCGGGAATGGTCCCGCTGACGATTTTGCAGAAAACGCAATCCTCCATGACATCACCCTCCGTGCGAAGCCGCAGGCTCGCTTCCCGCTTGCAGACGGAGCGCCTCCGGCAGGGATATGGCGCCGGTGTACAGGGCCTTGCCGATGATCACGCCCATGACGCCGGCCTGTTCGATCTCCAGCAGTCTTTCGATATCCCCGATCCCCGCCACGCCGCCCGAAGCGATAACGGGCACGCGGAGGGATTCGGCCAGGTGTTTCGTCGCCGCGATGTTGACCCCCGTTTCCATGCCGTCACGACGGATGTCGGTATAAACGATGGCCGCCAGCGCAAGGCGTTCGTAGCGCCGGGCCAGGTCGATCGCCGTTTCCGCCGTGCTCTCCGTCCAGGCCTCGACGGCCACGCGTCCGTCGGCGGCATCCAGGCCGAGGATGATGCGCCCAGGCCAGCGCCGGCATGCCTCCTCCAGGAGGGAGGCGTTCTTCATCGCCGCCGTCCCGAGAATCACCCACCGGATCCCCAGTTCGAGGTAGTCGGCGATCGTGTCGAGCGTGCGGATCCCCCCCCCCACTTCCACGGGGACGGGCACCGCTCTGACGATGTCCTGAACGGCCCCGCGATTCCGGGGTTCGCCGGCACGGGAGCCATCCAGATCGACAACGTGGATCCGGGTCGCGCCCTGACGGCACCAGTGGATTGCCATGGCCGCGGGATCTTCCCCGTACACGGTCACGCGCGAGAAGTCCCCCTGGCGGAGGCGCACGCACTGGCCTTCTTTCAGATCAATGGCCGGGATGAGGATCACGATCGCACTCCATGAAAAAAATTCGGAATTTCCTGCCAGCGGAAATTCCGAAAACGATAACGGGATCGAAGCGTCCGCCTAATTCAGTCCGGGAAAGGTCTGGAGAACCCCCTCCATCCCCTCGTCCGTCAGTTCCGCCGCCGATACCCACCGTCCCTTCTCCCGGTAGAAAGAAGCGGCATGGAGGATGTTCTCCATCAGGGAGGCCTGGGTGTGGTCGTAAATGCCGCGCCAGACGGAAGCGCCGTCGCTGACGCGGATCAGGTGGACCTCGAAGGCGACCGAGGCCGGGCGTTCCGCGGCGTAGGGATACCCCCTCCGCTCCCGAAACCGGTAGACATAGCCGGCCACGATGCCCTCCACCGCGAGGTCCTGGCCCGCCGCCCTCAGGACCTGAAGGGGGGTCTGTTTCAGGGTCGCCGCTTCAAGACGCTGGTAGACGGCCTGGGTCCGTTCGCTCGGAACAAGATCGAATTTGCCCCCGGTCCCGATCCGCCGGACAAAGGCGTCCTCAACAACGCCCGTAGCCCCTTCCGGCATCGCTTCCGCGCTGAACAGGGCGCCGCACACGGGACACCGTCCCGAGCGCCCGGAGGTTTCATCGGGGGAGATTTCCGCAAAGGGCAGAACGGCGATCCGCTTCAGGATGGCCGTCTCCCTGACCGGAATGCCGGCGGCAACCCCGGGCCGGGAAGCGCAGGCCGCCGCGCCCCACAGGGCGACGGCAATGGCCAGAAGAAGGCAGGCCTTTCCAGGCTGTGTCACGCAGGTCTTCATGAACGATGCCGGCTGCCGGCCCGGCGGCGTTTCCCGCCGGCGGGAAACGCCCTACAGGAGTCCCTTGGTCGAAGGAAGGTCCGTCCGACCCTCCGGAATCGCGACGGCCTCCATCAGGGCCCGGGCAAAGGCCTTGAAGGTTCCCTCGGCGATGTGGTGGGTATTTTTACCATAGACAAGATTGATATGCAATGTCATTCCACTCCGGTCGGTCAGGGCCTTGAAGAATTCATGCAGGAGCGCCGCATCGAACTGCTTGATTTTCCGGTTGCCGAACTTGACATGGTACACCAGATAGGGGCGCCCGGACAGATCGAGGGCCACGCTGCAGAGGGTTTCATCCATCGGCGTCAGGGCGGTTCCGTAACGGTTGATGCCCCGCTTCCCCCCCAGCGCCTCCTTCAAGGCCTCCCCCAAGCAGATGCCCACATCCTCCACCAGATGATGGTCGTCGACCTCCGTATCTCCCGAGGCCTGAACGTCGAGGTCGAAGCGGCCGTGCTTGGCGAACAGGGTCAGCATGTGGTCCAGGAAGGGAATCGTGGTATTCACGCGGGCTGCACCCATTCCCTCGAGCGCGATGACGACGGCGATGTCCGTCTCGCTCGTCTTTCTGTGTATCCGGGCCTTTCTCTTCATGGCCACCTCAAATGACTTTGTGCAGGGGATACTCGATGATGCCCTCCGCCCCCGCCTCCGTCAGGAGCGGGATGAGGTCCCTCACGATCGCCATATCGACGATCGTCTCCACGGCAAACCAGTCTTCGGAATAGAGGCTGGACACCGTCGGCGCCTTGAGGGAGGGCAGCAGGAGCATGACCCGCCCCAGGTTTTGACGGGCGACGTTGAGCTTGATCCCCACCTTGTTCATGGCCTCGAGCGATCCCATGAGGAGGGCGCGGATCTGTTCGATCTTCTGTTTTCTCCAGGGATCCTTCCAGGCCTCGGCATTCGCGATGAGCTGCGTATTGGTTTTCAGGAGTTCGTGCACGATGCGGAGCTTGTTGGCCCGGATGGTGCTGCCGGTTTCCGTCACCTCCACGATGGCGTCCACCAATCCCTCGACCACTTTCGCTTCCGTCGCCCCCCAGGAAAACTCCACCTGCACGCCGATCTTTTGCTTCCTGAAATACTTCTTCGTGAAGTTGACCAGCTCCGTCGAGATGCGCTTTCCCTCCAGATCGGCCAACGACCGGATCGGCGAATCCTCCCGGACGACGAGCACCCAGCGCGCGGGGCGCATGGAGGCTTTGGAATAGACGAGGTCCTGGACGACGACGACGCGGGATTCGTTCTCCATGATCCAGTCCCGGCCCGTCAGCCCCAGGTCCAGCGTCCCGTCCTCGACGTAACGGGACATCTCCTGCGCCCGCACGAGGGTGCAGAAGAGCTCTTCGTCGTCGATGTCGGGGAAATAGCTCCGGCTGTCATAGGTGATCCGCCAGCCGGCCCGCTTGAAGAGGTCGATCGTGCTGTTTTCGAGACTGCCTTTCGGAATTCCGATTTTGAGCCTGCGTTCCGGGGTTCCGCACACCGGCGCGGCCTGCATCTTCTTCCTGGGGGCCATACGTTTTTCCCTTTCCAGATTCCCTCCGCCCGGGCCGGGCCGGACGACGCCGGGCCGGTTCCTCCATCCACCGCGCGTCGCCCGAGGGTCTCAATCGCCTTCAGCCTTTTTGGTAAACGGTTTCCGGGTCGAATATCCGCTCGCCCACGATCGCTTCCGGACCCGGGGAGAGCTTCCGGTAGAAACAGGACTGGTATCCCGTATGGCAGGCCGCGTCCCCGACCTGGCGGACCTTGAGCAGCAGGGTGTCCCGGTCGCAGTCGATCCGGATTTCCTGAACCTGCTGAACGTGACCGGAAGACTCCCCTTTCACCCAGAGGGTTTGGCGGGAGCGGCTCCAGTAGGTGGCCTTCCCCGTCCGGAGGGTTTCCCGCCAGGCCTCGGCATTCATGTAGGCCAGCATGAGCACTTCCCCCGTCTCGCTTTCCTGAACGATGACCGGTATCAGGCCGTCTCCCTTGTCAAAATCCGGTTCTGTCATGGCACAGGTTCCTATCCCGACGATGCGTTTCGGCGCCCCCTGGAAAATCGATCTCCCGGGCAAGCCAGCGCCGGGCGATCCCCGCTGGCCCCCGCCCGGCGGCAGTGCGGAGGATGCTAATGGAAGTGGTCCAATTTATCAAGAATTATTTTCCGGATGGCGCGACTCCCTCCGGCGCGGGGCACGCTCGCAGCAACGCCGGGCGGAATGATTTCATCTTGCAGATCAACCCGTTTTGTGATAGCCGGGATGCGCAGGGGGCTTTTGCCGGGTTCATGTCGAGCGTCGCGCGGATGGCGAAGCGCCGGCGTCGGGCCGGGCGCCGGCGGTCCGCCATGCGGCGGACCCGCTATCAAAGGAGGACGGAAAATGCCATTGAATTCTCTGATGTTGGGCGGTGCCGTCGCGGCCGTTCTCGGGCTTGTCGGTCTGATCGGATGGCATGAGGCGTTTTTCATCCTGCTCAAGGGCGGCCTTCCCATCGCCCTGCTTTTGGGGGGAATTCTCGCCGTCTACGTCGGATTCGACGACCTCCAGGACAAGATCCGCGAGGAGAAGCGCCGCCAGGAGGAGAAGCTCGACCAGGCCCGGGAAGAAATCGAAATGGTCAAGGCCCGCGCGGAGCTGTACCGGGAAGAACTGGAAAAACTCAAAGAGGGAAACCAGAAATAAATCGCTTGACAGCCCCGGTGAAATTTCATAAAGGCCAGCATCGGCGCATCACTGACTCCGTCGCGTAGAGGTTTTCATCCCGGATGAAACGTACCCCCAGCCATCCCCCGAACGTCTTGACCTGCCGGCCGATCTATACGTATTGATGCCTGCTGCCCGCCTTCCGTGCGGTCCAGCAGGCGATCCGATTCCCATTTCCCGATTTCATGTTTACACAGTCCCGGTTGAACCGGGCGGCTTGGCTAAGCTGTCCCGGCTGGCGTTTATTGCATTATTTTTCTTAAAACCCGAACCTTCGTCAAAGGAGCCTCGCCATGAAAAGACCATGTTTCACGTTGCTGCTGACCGTCTCCGCGGTCCTCCTGTGGGTCGTGACCCTCACGGCCATCGATTGTCGGGCCGCCGACATCACCCTGACCTACAGCATCTTCTTTCCCTCCACGCACGGGCAGGCCAAAGCGGCCGACGCCTGGGCCAAGGAAGTCGAAAAACGCACCCAGGGACGCGTCAAGATCAACCTTTTCTACGGCGGCACCCTGACCCAGGCGGATCAGTGTTTCGACGGCGTCCTGAACGGGATCTCGGATCTCGGCATGTCCTGTTTCGCCTACACGCGCGGCCGGTTCCCGGTCATGGAGGCGCTGGACCTCCCCCTGGGCTATCCCAGCGGCCAGGCCGCCACGTATGTCGCCAACGGTTTCTATCGACGCTGGCAGCCCCGTGAGCTCGGCGGCGTCAAACTCCTTTACATCCACGCGCACGGTCCCGGCCTCCTTCACTCCGTGAAGCCCATCAGGACGCTGGACGAGCTGAAGGGGAAGAAGATCCGCTCCACCGGACTGAGCGCCAAGGTCGTGACGGCGCTGGGGGCCATTCCCGTGGCCATGCCCCAGGGCGGCACGTACGAGGCCCTCCAGAAGGGCATCGTGGACGGGACGTTCGCCCCGATCGAGACCCTCAAGGGATGGAAACAGGCCGAGGTGGTCAAGAGCACGACGGAAGCGACCGCCGTCGGCTACACGACGGCGATGTTCGTGACAATGAACCTGAAGAAGTGGAACTCCCTGCCCCCGGACATCCGGAAGATCCTGGAGCAGGTCAGCGAGGAATGGATCGACGTCCACGCCCGCGCCTGGGACGACCTCGACGCCGAGGGCCGCCGGTACACCCTCAGCCTGGGCAACCGGATCATCCCCCTCTCGCAGGCCGAGTCCCGGCGCTGGGTGAAAGGGGTCGCGCCCGTGGTGGACGAGTACGTCGTCGCCAGCCGGTCGCAGGGGGTGAACCCGGAGAAGGCCGTGCGGGATATCCAGGCGTCGATCAAGGCCTTCGGCAAGAAAAAGTTTTCGAGCTATCGCCAGTACAAACTGGCGACGGGCGTGAAATAGGGTCGTCGCGGACGGTCTTGATGAAACCTGCTCCCGGCCGCCTTCACCGGGCGGCCGGGAGCCCCTCAACATCGGAGCCGGAAAAAACATATGGATCGAGCGGAGAAGATCATCCGGCGGGCAAGTGACCTGTTCAGCCACATGGCCAGCGCCGCCGTCGTCGTCATGATGCTGCTGTCCGCGGCGGACGTCGGCCTGCGCCTCTTCGGACGCCCCATCCCGGGAACCTACGAGCTCGTCGGTTTTCTGGGGACCTTGGTCGTTTCCCTCGCCCTGGCGCGCACCGCCATGGAGAAGGGAAACATCGCCGTGGACATCCTGGTGGAAAAGCTGCCCCGCCGCGTCCAGACGGTCATCGGCCTCATCAACGACGCAATCGGAGGCGCTCTTTTCGGTCTGATCGGCTGGCAGAGCCTCCGGTATGCCCTCGAGCTCAGGCAAAGCGGAGAGGTGTCGTCGACCCTCGGCATGCCCGTCTACCCCTTTGCCCTGGGCATCGCCCTGGGCTGCGCCCTGCTGGCCCTGGTCCTGTTCACCGAATTTCTCGCGAGGTTCGGCAAGGCGGTGCGGCCATGACACCGACCACCGCGGGCATCATCGGCTTTCTGGTCCTCGTCATCCTCATGTTCCTCCGGATGCCGGTGGGCTTCGTCATGGCCATCGTCGGCATCCTGGGCTTCGGACAGCTCGTCTCCTGGCCGGCCGCGTTCAACCTCACCGCCCGGGATTTCTTCGCCACCTTCAGCGCCTACAACCTCACGGTCATCCCGCTCTTCGTGCTCATGGGACAGGTCGCCTTCCACGCCGGGATCAGCGGCCGCCTCTTCAACGCCGCCCACAAGTTCGTGGGGCACCTCCCCGGCGGCCTCGCCATGGCCACCATCGGCGCCTGCGCCGCCTTCTCCGCCATCTGCGGGTCCACCAGCGCCACGGCGGCGACGATGGCCTCGATCACCCTGCCGGAAATGAAGAAATACCGCTATGACCCGGCCCTGGCCACCGGCGTCGTCGCGGCCGGGGGGAGCCTCGGCATCCTCATTCCCCCCAGCACGATCTTCATCGTCTACGGGATCATGACCGAGCAGTCCATCGGGAAACTCTTCATGGCCGGCGTTCTGCCGGGCCTTCTGCTGACCGGCCTTTTCATGGCGACGATCCTGATCTGGACCCGCCTGCAGCCGCAGATCGGGCCGCGGGGACCGCGGACAACCGCCGCGGAGAAGCTCCACTCTCTGGCCGGCCTGATCGAAACGCTCCTCCTGTTCATCCTGGTGATGGGCGGACTCTTCGTCGGCATTTTCACCCCGACGGAGGCGGCCGCCATCGGGGCCTTCGGAACCCTCCTGATCGCCGTGATCGGCCGCAACCTCTCCTGGCAGGGGTTCCTGCGCGCCTTGGACGACACCACCCGGATCTCCTGCATGATCTTCGTCATCGTCGCCGGGGCGACGGTCTTCGGTCATTTCCTGGCGGTCACCGGCATTCCCTCCGGCATCGGGGAATGGGTCTCAGGCCTCCATCTGCACCGCATGCTGATCATGGCGCTCATCATCGTCGTCTACATCTTCCTGGGGTGCCTCATGGACTCCCTGGCCATGATCATGCTGACGATTCCGGTCTTCTTCCCCGTCGTGACCGCGCTGGGTTTCGACCCCGTCTGGTTCGGCGTGATCATCGTGCTGGTCGCGGAGATGGGCGTCATCACCCCGCCGGTCGGCATCAATGTGTATGTCGTGGCCGGCGTGGCCCGCGACGTGCCGCTGCACGTCATCTTCAAGGGGGCGACCCACCTGCTGGCGGCCCTCGTCGTGACGGCCCTCCTCATCCTGGCCTTCCCCCAGATCGCCCTCTATCTGCCCGGCCTGATGAAGTAGAATCGCCTTGAAATCCCCCCGGCCGCGTGGTAGCGTCCACGGCAACGGCGCAGCATCGCCGGTCCGTCGGCGCCGCGCCCGGCCGTCCGGCTGGGCGCCGGCGAGAACACCCGGCAACGGAGGAATGTATGGGGCGCTCGCGTACAAGGACCTTCCTCGGCGTTGTCCTCTTCGTCGTCTTCGCCGGCGCCGCCGGCGCCGTGCAGGCCCAGGCGCCGTCCGGTTCGCCCCCACTCTCCCCGACCGCGCTTTCCACGATCGCCCGGGCCTTCCCCGCGCCGGAAGAGGGAGTCCTCTACGAATCCGCACTCGTCCGGAAATTCTACGAAAGGCGCGCCTGGCGGCCGGCCTGGACGGATGCCGCCGGGGCGAGCCCCGCGGCCCTGGATTTCCTCGACACGCTGCGCCGGGTGGACACGGAAGGACTTTTCCCGGCGGACTACCATCTTGATCGCCTTCAGACGCTCTCCGCCCGCCTTTCCCCCTTCGCATCCGCCCTCCCCGGGATCGTCCCGGAGATTCGGTCGCGGTTCGAGTGGCTCATGACGGACGCCTTCCTGCACTGCGGCCGTCATCTGTCGAACGGCCGGACGGGGTACGCCCGCGGCGGCACGCCCGGCGCAAATCTCTGCCCGGATACGGACCTCGCCGACGCCCTGGAGAAGGCCCTCGCCGAAGGGCGCGTCGGGAAGGCCCTCCTCGATTTCTCTCCCCGGCACGGCTATTTCCTCAATATGCGGGCCGCGCTGTCCCGCTATCGTGAAGTCGTCGCCCGGGGGGGCTGGCCCGTCATTCCTCCGGGACCGGCGCTGAGCCGGGGAACCCGGGACCCCGAGGTGCCCCTGATCCGCCGGCGCCTGGCCGCGGAAGGGGACCTGGGCGAGGCATCCGTCGCAGCGCCCGAAGACTTCGATGCACGTCTGGAAGAGGGCGTCAGGAAATTTCAGCAGCGCTACGGCCTGAGAGAATCCGGCGCCGTCGACGCCGACACCCGGCAGGCCATGGGCGTCCCGGCGGCCGAACGGCTGGCCCAGATCGAACTGAATCTGGAGCGTTGGCGATGGCTGTGCCGGCAGTTGGGGGACGACCATCTTCTCGTCAACATCCCCGACTTCAGGCTGCACGCCGTGCGGGACGGCGTCCGGGCCTTTGACCTCAGGATCGTCGTGGGCCAGACCCGACCGGAGTGGCAAACCCCCGTGTTCAATTCCCGCCTGGCCCAGATCGTCTTCCACCCTTTCTGGGTGGTGCCGAGATCGATCGCGACCCGGGAAATGCTGCCCAAAATCAAGGCCGATCCGGATTACCTGAAAAGACAGCGCCTGCAGGTGGTCAGAAGCGTGCGGGATGAAACGGGTCTCGATCCGCTCGGGATCGCGTGGAAAAGCCTCTCCGAGGAATACTTCCCCTACACCCTGCGGCAGGATCCGGGAGCGGGAAACGCCCTGGGGCGCATCAAGTTCGTCCTCACGAACACGCCGGACATTTACCTCCACGACACCCCGTCGACGCGGTACTTCCGGAGGCCGGTCCGAACCTTCAGCCACGGCTGCATCCGTGTGGAAAAGCCCCTCACGCTGGTGCGGCATTTGTTCGGAAAAACCCCGGCCACGGAAAAGCTGATCCGGGGGGGCCTCATGAAAAAGCGTCCCTCCGCGATTAATCTGCCCCGGCCGGTTCCCGTCTATCTCGTCTATGTCACCTCCTGGGCGGAGGCGAACGGGAACGTCCATTTCCGCTCCGATGTCTACGGGCGCGATCCCCTGCTGTCCGCCCTGCTCAGGGAGCCGCGCCGCCCGTTTCCATCCGTCGCGGCGGTCCCGCCAGAGGGGTGAGGATCACTTCATAAACGCGTGGCCAGAGTTTCCCCGTGATGAACAGGCGCTTCCCCCTGGCGTCGTAGGCGATCCCGTTCGGCCCTTCGCCGGCCGGTCCCCGTTCCAGTTCCGGCAGGTGAATCCATCCCGCAACCCGGCCGGTTTTCGGACAGATGCGCGCCACCCGGTCGCTCTGCCAGACATTGGCGAAGATCTCTCCGTCCACGAACTCCAGTTCGTTGAGGCGCTGGACGGGCCGTCCATCCCCGTCCCTCACGGACAGCGATCCGATGGGGCGATGCGTATCGGGATCGAAAAGCCGCAGACGGTCGGTTCCGTCGCTCGCGATCAGGCGCCGGCCGTCGCAGGTGATGCCCCAGCCCTCGCCCTCCCAGGGGAAACGGCCCAGCAGGCGAAAGGTGCGAAGATCGTAGACGAACCCCACCCGCTCGCGCCAGGTCAGTTGAATGATCCGGTTCCGGCAGGACGCGATGCCCTCGCCGAAGAGCGCCGCTGAAAGACGGCGGATGCGGACGATCCGCCCGGAGGCGAGGTCGATCCGGCGCAGCGACGATTTCCCGTAAAGGCCGGTGCCCTCGTAAAGATACCCGTCCTGGTAGAACAGGCCCTGGGTAAAGGCCTCCGGATCGTGCGGGTAGGCGCGGACGACCCGGACGCCGAAATGAGCCGCGGCCGGGGCTTTCCACGCGTCCGCCCGGACCGGCCGCGCGGCCGGGAAGAACGCCCCATTCGGCGGGGCCGAGGCCGTGAGGAAGAGGAACCCCAGACCTCCAGCGAGCATGAGGAAGTGGAAAGCGAGCCGCAAGCGGTTCAAGACGTCCGTTCCTGGATCTGCGCTCGCGTGAACCGACGGTCACGCCAACTTGATTTCTTGAATGCGTTTTTCCTTTTTCAGGCCTTTGCCCGGCCTTCCCGGATCAGCGCCAAGACGAGGAGGATCGCCCCGGCGGAGATGGCGGCATCGGCCACGTTGAAGGCCGGCCAGTGGTGCACGCCCCAGTGTACGTCCAGAAAATCGACGACCTCGCCGAAGCGCACCCGGTCGATCAGGTTTCCGGCGGCACCGGCGAAGATCAGGGACAGGCAGGCCGCCTGGAATCCCTCCGCCTCCGTTGCCTGGTAGAGGTAATAGAGGATGAGCCCCAGGGCGAGGAGGGTGATGGCGATGAAGAACAGGATCCGGAACCGGGGGGAGGCGCCGGCGAGAAACCCGAATGCGGCCCCGGGATTGCGGATATGGGTGATGTTGAACAGACCGGGCAGGACGTCCCAGGATTGATGCAAGGGAAGGGTTTGGGCGATATAGGCCTTGGTCCACTGATCGAGCAGCACCACGACGAGGGTCGTGACAACCAGTACGACGTACTTTCGGGACACCGTCCGCTCCTTCAGGATTCCAGACTGCGACAACAGCGCTCGCACAGGGCCGGGTGCCCGGTCCGGGAACCGACGGTCTCGCTGAACATCCAGCAGCGGTTGCATTTCCCGCCCGTCGCCTTCGACACGCCGATCACAAGCCCGGGAAACTCTTCGCTGGCATAGGGGGCATCCATCGCCCCGGGCTCGACCACGTCCAGCCGGGAAACGATCGAGAGGGCCTGGAGTTCCTCCCGTGCGCCTTCCACGAGCGCGCGGAGCGTCTCCGGCAGCGCGAGCGCCACTGCGACATCGAGGGAGTGGCCGACGACCTTGTTCTGCCGCGCAATCTCGATGGCCTTGGCGATCTCCCCCTTGAGGGCGATCAGTGTCTTCCATCGCTCCCCCAGGGCCGCATCGCCGGGGTCGGTCTGCGATTCCGGAAACTGGGTGAGGTGGACGCTGGAGGCCTTCCCGTCGAACGGCGGCAGGGCGCCCCAGAGCTCCTCCGCGGTGAACGTGAGAATCGGCGCGAGCAGGCGCGTCATGGCATCGAGAATCGCCATCATCGCCGTCTGCGCGGAACGGCGCTCGCGGGAGGCCGCGCGTGACGTGTACAGCCGGTCCTTGAGCACGTCCAGATACAGGGCGCTCAGGTCCACGGTGCAGAAATTGTACAGGGTGTAGAAGGCGACGTGAAACTGGTATCGGTCGTAGGCGTCCCGGACCCGGCGGATGATCTCCTGGAGCCTCAGGAGGGCCCACCGGTCGATGTCCAGCATCTCGGCGGGCGCCACCCGGTCCCGCTGGGGGTCGAAATCATACAGATTGCCCAGGATGAACCGGCCCGTATTGCGGATGCGCCGATAGGCCTCGACGAGCCGCTTCAGGATCTCCTCGGAGATGCGGATGTCGGCCGTGTAATCCTCGGCCGCCACCCACAGGCGGAGGATTTCCGCCCCGTACCGGTCGATGATCTCCTGGGGATCGACGACGTTTCCCACGGACTTGGACATCTTTTTGCCGTCGCCGTCGACGACGAACCCGTGGGTCAGGACGCTCTTGTACGGGGCCTGTCCACGCGTTCCGACCGATTCGAGGAGCGACGAATGGAACCAGCCCCGATGCTGGTCGCTCCCCTCCAGGTACAGGTCCGCGGGCGAGCGGTGGCGTTCGCGGGTCTCGAGCACCGCGGCATGGCTGACGCCCGAATCGAACCAGACGTCGAGGATATTCGTCTCCTTGGTGAAGTCGCCTCCGCCGCAGGACGGACAGACCGTGCCCGCCGGCATCAGCTCCTTCGCCGTCCGCTCGAACCAGACGTCGGCCCCGTGTTCCCGGACCAGGGCGACGATCCGGTCGGCGATCTCGGGCGTCAGGAGTTCCTGCTGGCACTGTCGACAGAAGAAAATGGTGATGGGCACCCCCCAGAGCCGCTGACGCGAGATGCACCAGTCCGGCCGGTTTTCGACCATGCCGTAGATCCGGTCGCGGCCCCAGGCCGGGATCCATTGCACCCGGTCGATGGCCTCCAGGGCCTTCCGGCGCAGGCCGTTCTTTTCCATGGAGATGAACCACTGCTCCGTGGACCGGAAGATGATCGGCTCCTTGCAGCGCCAGCAGTGGGGGTAGGAATGGCCGATGTCGACGCGCCCCAGAAGCGCGCCGGCCTCCCGGAGCTTGTCGTTGACGGCGTCGTTGGCGTCGAACACGAACTGGCCGGCGAAATCCTTGACGTCGGGCGTGAACCTCCCGTCCGCGTCGACCGGGGCATAGTTGTCGAGTCCGTAGACCATGCCGATCTCGTAGTCCTCCTGACCGTGCCCGGGGGCGATATGGACGCAGCCCGTCCCGGCCTCCAGGGTGACAAAAGGCGCGAGGATGAGCAGGCTCTCCCGTTCGATCAGGGGATGCCGGCATTTGAGCCCCTCCACCGCGGCCCCAGGAAACTCGTCCAGGATCTCGTACGTCTCCCCCCTAAACCCGAAGGCGTCCAGGCAGTAGTCGACGAGTTCCTTCGCCAGGATGAGGACCTCGCCCCGGATCTTCAGGGCGACATACTCGAACTCCTTGTGGAAGGCGATGGCCAGGTTGGCGGGAATCGTCCAGGGCGTCGTCGTCCAGATGACCACGCTGACCGTCTCCCCGGCCAGCCTGGGCCGGACGGCCGCCACGTCGGAAATCATCCGGAACTTGACGTAAATCGAAGGGGTCGTGTGGTCGGCGTATTCGACCTCGGCCTCGGCCAGGGCGGTCTTGCAGGTGGCGCACCAGTAGACGGGCTTCTTGCCCTTGTAGACGTCCCCTGAGAGGAAGAGCTTGCAGAACTCCGCCACCGTGATCGCCTCGTATTCGTAGTGCATCGTCAGGTACGGATTTTCCCATTCCCCGAATCCGCCCAGCCGCTTGAACTGCTCACGCTGGATGTCCACGAACCGCTCTGCGTACACGCGGCAGGCGCGGCGCTTGTCCGCCTGGGACAGGCTCTCCTTCCGCTCCCCGAGTTCCTTGTCCACCTGATGCTCGATCGGAAGCCCGTGGCAGTCCCAGCCGGGAACGTAAAGGCAATCCAGGCCGGACATGTTCTTGGCCTTGATGACCATGTCCTTGATGACCTTGTTCATGGCCGTTCCCAGGTGGATATTGCCGTTGGCGTAGGGGGGGCCGTCATGGAGGATATAGACGGGACGCCCCTGCGAGGCCTCGCGAATCTTGTCGTAGATCCGCATCTCCTCCCAGCACCGGAGCATGTCCGGCTCCTTCTGGGAGAGATTGGCCTTCATGGGAAACGGGGTTTGAGGAAGGTTCAACGTGTCCTTGTAGTTCATGAAGCACTCCTGCATCGTGAATTGGCGCTGTAGCTAACACAGAATCCCCCGCATTTCAAGCGGGGAGGCGGATCAGTCAAAGGATACAAAGCGGTCGCGCTTTGCACCGCAGACGGGGCATTCGTCCGGGAGGACGCCGTCGGCGACGTATCCGCAGATCTTGCAGACATGATAGTGCGTTTCCCGTTCCTCCAGGAAATGGTTCATGGCTTCCTTGTACAGCTTGGCGTGGGTTTCCTCGACATCCCGGCTCTGGCTGAAATGGAGGAGCGCCGGCTTGTTTCCCTCCGCCTCGGCCTGCTTGATGAACTGGTCGTAGGCGACTTCCGCCACCCGCGATTCGGATTCGAAGCTCTCCGCCAGGTTCTCCTCCGTGGACCGGACCTCCTTGAGAACACGGAGCGCCCGCGCCCCGTGAATCTCTTCCGAAAAGGCGACCACCCGGAAGAGCTTGGCCATCTGGAGGTAGCCCTCCTCCGCCGCCTTTTCCGCGTAAACCTTCAGCCTGAGGGCCGCCTTCGCCTCACCCGCGTAGGCCTGATAAAGCGCATCTCTGATCGTTGCCATGATTCCTGATCTCCAGATTTGTCGTTCAATGACGCCCGGATTCTCCCCGACCCTCCACCGGCGCGCTCCGAGTGCATTTTGAAAATATTATCCCGGAAACGCGCGCGACGCCATTCCGGGACCTGACAGGTCCGGCGCGGAGGGATTCCGATGTTCACCGGTCCCGGTCCGCTACACGGGGGAAAACTGATCCTTTTCCGCGCCGCAGATGGGACAGGTCCAGCCCTCCGGCAGGTCCTCGAAGGCCACGCCGGGGGGAATCCCGTTGTCCGGATCGCCCTTGGCCGGATCGTAAACGTAACCGCACACGCCGCACTCGTAACTTTTCATGGGTCCGCTCCTTGGTTTTGAGGTGATTTATGCCGCGGTCGCCGCCGTCGCGCACAACCGCTCCCCGATCTCCCGTCCGAGGGCGTAACAGTCGGCCAGGACGCCGGCGTCGGGCCGGTGCTTGACCCGGATTCCCTCCCCGACCCGGTCCACCTTCATCTCCGCCAGGATGTCGTTCAGCTGGCGGACGGACTCCCCGCTCCAGCCGTAGGACCCGAAGGCGGCGCCCAGAAGATTTCTGGGCTTCAGCCCCTTGAGATAGGTCATCACGTCGGCCATGTGGGGCAGGAGGTGGTTGTTCAAGGTCGGCGACCCGCAGATCAGGGCGCCCGCATCGAGCAGTTCGTAGGCCACCTGACTGCGGTGAACGTGGTCCATGGACATGACCCTGACCTCGGCTCCCCCCGCCTTCAGTCCCTCGCTCACCGCACGGGCCATGCGCTCCGTGCTGTGCCACATGGTGGCATAGACGACGACCGCCTTCCGCGTCGGCTCCTGCCTCGCCCAGCGCCCATAGGCGTCGAGAATGACCGGGATGTCCTTCCGCCAGATCGGTCCGTGATCCGGGGCGACGGTCCCGAGCCGGAGGCCGAGGCCGCCGACCCGTTCCAGGAGCTGGGTCACCAGCGGCGCATAGGGGAGCAGGATGTTGGCGAAATAGGTCGCGGCTTCGTATTTCAGGACGTCCGGATCCATCTCGTCATCGAACCGGTCGAGCGAGGCCAGGTGCATCCCGAAGGCGTCCTGGGAAAACAGCACGGCCTCCTCCTCGAGGTAGGAAAACATGCTGTCCGGCCAGTGGAGCATCCGGGTCTCCAGGAACGTCAGGTTCAGGTTCCCGAGGCTGATCCGGTCGCCGTCCTTCAGCGGGAGAACCTCCAGCGCCCCGTGAAAGAGTTCCCGGAGGGTCCGCACACCGACCGGGGAGGCGTAGACCTTTTCCGGCCGGATCGCTTCGACGGCCGCGGGCAGGCCGCCCGAGTGGTCAAGTTCGGAGTGGTTGGAGATGAGAACGGAGATTTTTTGCGGATCGATGACCGAGGCGATGCGGGACATCATCTCGTCCATGAAGGGGGCCTTCACCGTATCCAGCAGCGCGACCTGGTCGCCCAGGATCACATACGCGTTGTACGTACTGCCCCGGGGCGTCGTATAGCCGTGGAAATCCCGGATATTCCAGTCGATCGCACCCACCCAGTACACGTGATCCGTCACCCGGACGGCCTGATACACATCCTTCATCGCGTTCGCCCTCCCGTTGTTCCGGACCGGCTCCGCGCCGGACCGGCGGCACGGGTCTCCCGACCCGTCCCGCCCCTTATAGCCGAAAACGCGATGGATTGCACACGGGATTTTGCGACGCGAGGGGAAACGGGAATCGGCCGGGAGGGTCGAAGGACCCCTGGCGGAAAGGGAAACCCGACCGGGGCATCCCTCCGGTCCGGGGACGGAGACGGGACGGCCGCGGAAGCGCACCGCGGGAGGCGGCCTACCGGATGCGCTTCAACGCCGCGACGATGTCCTCGACGCCCGTATAGGTCTTCTTTCCGGTGCGGGTTTCAATGACGCAGGTGGGGGTGAACTGAATCCGGTCCGTGCGCAGGTAGCCCAGGAAGACCTCCAGGGTCGGCGCCACGTCGACGGCCCGGAAGGAAACCCCGCGGGCGGCGAGGAAGGCCTCCAGCTCGGCCGGATCCCGGACCCTTTTCTGCGCCGCCTCGACGAGGAGCGCGCGGATGCGGAAGGCCGACGCCAGGGTCGGCGATTCGCGGAGGACGTAGAGGTAGTATTTGACGTAGAGCTTCGTTTCCGCATGGATGGGCGTATCGATGAAGGTCAGCCGGATCTTGTTCTTGCGAACCAGCGCCTCGAGCAGGGGCTCCGCCCGCGTTTCAAGCTTCTGGCAGGGCTCGCAGGCGTAATCGGTGTACAGGCGGACATGGACGGGCCCCTTTCCGAAAGCCGGAACGGGAACCGGTCCGGCGGCGTAAACGGGGGTCGCCGATCCGGAAAATGCCAGGAGGAACGTGAGGAGACCGGCCACGACGCCCAGCAGCATGGCCGCCTTCTTCCCCGGCTGGACATGCAGGGCGAACAGGACGAGCACGATGACCGCGAACGCGAGGCAATAGGGGCAGAACACCTGGTGGACGACCTGAAATCCAACCAGGAAGACCTCTCCGCCGGCGCCGAAGGACAGCAGCAGGCTGTTCCACAGGGTCCTGCCGAACAGGCCCAGGACCAGGACCCCTCCCATGTACACGATGCCCCAGTATTTCAGATCAACGCCGAAGACCGAGCCCGTCAGAAACCGGCAGGCGTCGTCGCAGGCGATATAATACAAGGTCACCCCCGCCCCGGCGAGGGCCAGCAGGACGGTCAGGGGCCTGAGGGATGCCTCTCGCGGCAGTTTCATGGCTTCTTTCCCTCCAGCAGCCTCTCCATGCGGGGCAGATCCGCCCCGGCCACCACCTCGCCGTCGATCACGAAAAACGGCGTCCCCTCGAGGCCGAGACGCTGCCCGAGCTCGCGATGCCGTTTCATGATCTCGCCCGCCTGGGGATTCTGGCAGACCTCCGGCGCGGCGCCGTCCCTCACGCCGGCCATCACGTCCTCGTAGGCCTTGCCCCGGTCCGGGGCGCAGAGGACATGACGGATCTTGTCCCCGGATTTGGGCGACAGGGGAAAGAAGAAGATGTACCGGGACAGATCCTTCCTGTCTTTCAGGTATTTCGAGGCCTGGCGGCAGTAGGGACAATTCGGGTCGGTAAATTCGATCACCGTGTGGGATCCCGTTCCGATCCGGACCGCCAGATCGAGGGGAAGGGTTTTGACCTGCTCGGCCTGGAGTTCCCCTTTCCGCTGACGGGTGAGGTTCTTCCGTTCGCGGTTGATCATGTCGCCCGTCAGGATGACCCCCTCCCCGGGCAGATAGTACAGGATTTCATGGCCGATAATCACCTCGGCCATGCCCGCAACCGGGCTGGGACCAATCCGGTCGAACTTCAGCTCCGGGAAGTCCTTCCGGAGGGCCTCCTCCGGGGTCGCGGCACAGGCGGGAAGGACCGTGAGGACAAGCCCCAGCACGGCCCCGAGGGCACGCCGGCTCAGGGCGCCCTTCCGCCGCCTCAGGGCCTGCCCCGGCAGATTTGCGGATGGATGCATTTTTTCACCTTCAACCGATTCGGTCCCGGCGCGCTTCCGGGACGCGGCGCCGTCCCGGGAAGAATCCCGGACGCCTCCCGCATCTTCCGGGTCGCCCCCAACAGACTCCCGTTACAGGGTGGCGCCCCCGGCCGTCCGCCGCGCCCGCCGAACCGACCGCGAAGTCGACCGTAAACGCAAACGCGCCAAAAATCAACCGCGAATTCCCTCCGGACCGCCCCCCCGGTTAAAAAAGCTTGCAGAAGACCCCTGAAATCTTTATAACTCGACCATCGGGCGATTCCGGTCAAGGAGAGAGATCATGGGAAGAACCGACCTGTATTTTGCCTACGGAACCAACATGAACCGGGCGGACCTGCAGGCCTGGTGCGACCGGGAGGGGCTTCCCTATCCGCTCGCAGGGAAAGTCGGCAACGCCTGGCTCCCCGATATGCGTCAAGTTTTCAATTTCCTCTCCGAAAGGCGGGGAGGCGGGGTCTCCAACCTCCGTCACCGGACCGGCCAGGCGACGCCGGGCGTCCTTTACGAAACGCTGCCGGACGGCTGGGCGACCCTCGACGAACGGGAAGGGGCGCCGAAAATCTACAAGCGCCTCCCCGTGATCGTTCTCACGGAGGATGGCCGGGAATACAGCGCGGTCACCTACCAGGTCGATCCCGCCATGATCGAGGGGACCTTCGTCCCGCCCCACCCCGATTACCTCGCCGCCGTTCGGGAGGCCCTGGTCGCCCACGGTCTCGACGACCGGATGTTCAACGCCGTTTCCCTGGGATTCGATCCGCCCTGGACCGTGGACCGCCTGTTCGTTTACGGCACCCTCATGGAGGGCGGACCGCGTCATCACATCCTGGAGACGTGGGGAGACCACACCTGCCGGGGCGCCGCCCGGGCGCCGGGCCTGCTTTTCGACAGCGGGAAGAACTTCCCCTGCATGACCCCTCCCGAGGAAGAGGACGCGTGGGTCGCGGGCGAGGTCTATCCCCTCAAGGACCCGCGCAAGGCCTTCGAAATGTTCGATATCGTCGAGGGATTCAAAGGGTACGGCAACCCCGGCTCCCGATTCCGCCGGACCCTCACCCGCGTCCGGACGCTCGACGGCAGCTGCTTTCCCGCCTGGGTGTTCATGTACGCCGGTTCAACCGGGGGCATGCCCCGCATCGCCTCGGGAAGCTGGCAGGCAGCCCCGCCCGCCTGACCGTTCCGCACCGCTTCCCCGTCATCCCGGGATCGGCGTCGCCGCTGACGCCGCGCGGCGGCGCCCTCCGTTCCGCCCCGAAACCCCCGATCTTTCCGCACCGTCCGCCATGGATTGACACGCCCGGCAAGGTGTCCTATATTACGGACACGTTATGGTTGAACCCTGCCGCTCCGGCTATCCCGGCCGGATGGCACGTTCGGCACAACCGGGTTATTCCGGCGAGGCGGATATGTCCCAGTCGCTCCATCCCGATCGGCCAGCGCAACATCCCGACGTTCATGATGATGTGGCGCGCCAGGAGCCGAAGATGTACCGGGTCGTCCTTCACAACGATCACTACACAACCATGCAATTCGTCGTGGAGGTGCTGATCGCCATTTTCCACAAAGCCGCAGCCGACGCGACCCGCATCATGCTGGACGTCCATCGGAAGGGTCGGGGCACCTGCGGCGTCTTCACCTACGATATCGCCATGACCAAAATCGACCAGGTCCACCAACTGGCCCGGAAAAGCGAATTCCCGCTGAAGTGCTCCGCGGAGGAAGCCTGACCGCCATGAAGATCTCCGAAACCCTGAACCGAATCATCATGGCGGCCTACGCCGAGGCGAACGTGCGCCACCATGAATTCATCACCCCGGAGCACCTGCTCTACGCCTGCCTGTTCTTCGAGGACGGCCGGGACATCATCGGCCGGTGCGGCGGCGACATCGAACACCTCAAACGGCTCCTGGCCCGCCACCTCCAGGAGACGCACGCCTCCGTCGAGGGCAACCAGACCTTCCAGTCCCTCGGATTCCAGAGCATTCTGGAACGGGCCGTCTGGCATACCTCCAACGCGCAGAAAGACATCCTGGAACTGGGGGACGTCCTCGTCTCCATGCTGGACGAGAAGGAATCCTTCGCCGCCCATTTTCTGAGAAAAGAGGGGATTTCCCGCTTGTCCCTGCTGAACTACATCTCCCACGGCGTTTCCGCCCTGCCGCCGGAGGGGGAGAGCGGCCCGCGGACGGAGACCCCGCCGTCGCGCGAGGACGCGAAACCGGAGGAGAAGAAGGAGCCGGACGCGGGCAAGATCCTCCGGGCCTTCACGACCGAACTGACCGCCAAGGCCCGGGCCGGCGAGTTCGACCCCCTGATCGGCCGGGAGGAGATCCTCGACCGCACCCTCCAGGTCCTCTGCCGGCGCCTGAAGAACAACCCCGTTCACGTCGGGGAGCCGGGCGTCGGAAAAACAGCATTGACCGAGGGACTCGCCCAGCGGGTTGCGGCCGGCGCCGTTCCGAAGAAGATCCGGGACGCGAAGATCTTTGCCCTCGACATGGGGGCCCTGCTGGCGGGCACCCGCTACCGGGGCGACTTCGAGGAGCGGATGAAGCGGGTAATCGCCGAGCTCCAGAAGATGGAGAACGTCATCCTCTTCATCGACGAGATCCACACCATCGTCGGCGCCGGCGCCGTCTCCGGCGGATCGCTGGACGCCTCCAACATCCTGAAACCGGCGCTCGCCTCCGGGAAACTCCGCTGCATCGGCTCGACGACGTACGACGAATACCGAAAACACTTCGAAAAGGACGGCGCCCTGTCGCGCCGCTTTCAAAAGATCGAGGTCCCGGAGCCCACGGCCGCCGAAACCCTGGAGATCCTGAAGGGCGTCAAGGACCGCTACGAAAGTTACCACGGCGTCGTTTACACGGACGCGGCCCTTCAGGCGGCGGCGGAACTCTCGCACCGCTACATCAGCGACCGCCGCCTGCCCGACAAGGCGATCGACGTCCTGGACGAGGCCGGGGCGGTGATCGGCATGGAAGCCGGGGAGGATTCCGGCGTTCGTCAGATCGACCGCCGGGCTGTCGAGACGGTCGTGGCGAAGATCGCGCGGATCCCGGAACGGAGCGTCTCCTCGTCCGAGGTGGAGAAGCTGCAGGACCTGGAGGCGGAACTGAAGCGCCGGATCTTCGGCCAGGACGAGGCGGTGGAGACGGTCGTGGAGGCCGTGAAACGGGCGCGGGCCGGCTTCCGGGAGGCGGACAAGCCCGTCGCCTCGCTGTTGTTCGTCGGTCCGACGGGCGTCGGCAAGACGGAACTGGCCCGCCAGTTGGCGGACGTTCTGGGCGTGCCGCTCCACCGCTACGACATGAGCGAATACCAGGAACGGCACGCCGTGGCGAAACTGGTCGGCGCCCCCCCCGGTTACGTGGGGTACGAAGAGGGCGGCCTCCTGACCGAGGCGATCCGGAAGACCCCCCACGCCGTTCTCCTCCTGGACGAGATCGAGAAGGCCCATGCGGACATCTTCAACGCCCTGCTTCAGGTGATGGATTACGCCACCCTCACGGACAACACGGGCCGCAAGGCGGACTTCCGGAACGTGGTGATCCTCATGACCTCCAACGCCGGCGCACGGGACATCGGCCGCCCGGTCATCGGCTTCGAGGGCCGGCCGTTGAACCGCGACGCGGTCTTCCCCGCCCTCGAGAAGGCCTTTTCCCCGGAGTTCCGGAATCGCCTGGACGGCGTCGTCAATTTCAACGCGCTCACGGACGCCGCGGTCCTCGACATCGTGCGGAAACGCATCGACGAATTCCGCCTGCAGCTGAAGGAAAAAGGCGTGACGCTTAAGGTGACGGACGCCTGCACCGACTGGCTGGCCCGCCGGGGATACTCTCCGGAATTCGGCGCGCGGGAGATCGGCCGCCTCGTCCAGGACAAGATCAAGCACTTCTTCGTGGACGAGGTTCTCTTCGGCCGCCTCCGGGAGGGCGGCGCCGCCCGGGCCGACATCGAGGACGACGACGTGGTGGTGCGGTCGGTCTGAGTCCCGATCCCCCGGCCCACAGACGGCCGGGAGGGGCTTGGGCCCCCCGTTACAGGCTCTGGAGCTTCTTCAGCAGCGGACCGTCCTTCCGCCACACCCAGCAGGTGTCCTCCAGAAACCGGGACAGCCCCGTCCAGGTCGATTTCAGCCCCGTATCGTCCCGGAGGATGTGCGCCGCGAAGCCCTGAACGGCGGCCGGTGCCATGGCGGTCAGAAGGGCCAGGAGGTGGCTGCATCCCTGGATCCCGCCCAGCATCTCCTTGACCTTCAGCGTGAAACCGCCCGCGATCCGCATCCCCTTGACCCGCTCGATGCTCCCGCGGGTTTCCAGACATTCATCGCGGGGCGTGTCGGGCATCTCCACGTGGACGTCCTCGATCTCCAGGGTGCGGATGTTCACGAGCAGATGGATGATCATCCCGTGCAGGACGCCCGGCGGCTTCTTCTCGCCGGTGGCCAGGTAATGATCCTGCCAGCGCAGATCCTTCAGGGCGCCCTCCACAACCAGACGACCGGCGTCGTACTCATAGGTGTTCACCTCGATCGTCCGCGTGTGCAGCTTCCTCCCCTTCGGCTTTCCGAACAGGCTCATGGACGCACCCCTTTCGTCTCCGGCGTTTTTTTGCATGCAGCGTGACCGCACCCATACCGGATCGGTTCGTGCCTGTCAATCCGAAGTGTGCTATAGAGCCCGCATGCCCGTATTCGCATTGACCGAGGACATCCTCTTCCCGCCGGCGCACCTGGCCGACCGGAGCGGTCTCGTCGCCGTCGGCGGCGACCTCTCCCCCGCCCGCCTCCTGGCCGCCTACCGGCAGGGGATCTTCCCCTGGTACGGCGAGGGGGACCCGCTCCTCTGGTGGTCGCCCCACCCGCGCTTTGTCCTGACCCCCCGGGAGCTCCACATTTCCGGCAGCCTGCGGGCGCTCCTGCGGAAGAACGCCTTCGCGGTCACCTTCGATCGCGATTTCCCCGCCGTGATCGCGGCCTGCGGACGGCACCGCCCCGGCCGGGACGAAACCTGGATCACCCCGGAGATGCGGGAGGCCTATCTGACCCTTCACGAATTGGGATACGCGCATTCCGTCGAGGCCTGGCAGGGGGAGAATCTCGTCGGCGGCCTCTACGGGGTCTCCCTCGGCCGCTGCTTCTTCGGGGAATCCATGTTCACCGAGGTCAGCAACGCCTCGAAGGCGGCCTTTGTCAGTCTGGTCGAGCGGCTTGGGGAGTGCGATTTCACGCTGATCGACTGCCAGGTCTTCACCCGTCATCTGCAAAGCCTGGGGGCCCGGATGATCGCCCGGAAGACCTTCCTGAACCGGCTGCGCCTCGCACTGGCCCATCCGACGCTCCGGGGCAACTGGGGGGAGCGGCCCGGATTCATCGTTCAGCCGGGAAACCCCGAAGCCCCGGGAACGCGCCGCCTGCCTGTACAAAATCGGCGACGGGCGCACGGTACGGAGGGAAAGCCCGGGGGGTTGGAATGACCGCATCCCGCCGGGCTCGCCCGGAGTTCCAGCCCGCCGGGAAACCTTGAGCCCCTCGACGGGCCCTCGTCTCCGCGGCGGCGGATCACTCCCGCATAAAGTAGTCGGAAATCACGCCCATGAAGGGGTTGTACTTGATCGCGTAGTGGGTCCGGCCTTCGGCCTGGAATCGTGAAGAGATCTCGCGGTCTTCCTCCCGGATGGCGGGGGCGGCCCGTTCGAACGCCTCCTGATCCATTTTGAGCAGGGCGTCCACCCGGTCCCGATAGAAGGGAGACACCTCGAGCCCGGCGTGGGCATTGACGAACCAGGGCAGGATGAGGCCGGCCTTCTTCAAAAACAGGTTGTGTTCGGGACCGAAATCCAGACAGGATTCATCGGTGAAATTCATGAGCGAGCCCATCCGGTCGAAGTTCACGTAACCGCCCTCGACGCTCAGGTCATGGGCCCTGGTGCCCGGAAACGGGAAGAAGAAGGTCCACCGGAACCTCCCGGGTTTCGCCTCTCCGAGGAGGGTGATGGTTTCCATGACCTCCCGTCGCCCTTCATAGGGAAGGCCCAGCATGATGAAGCACGAGCTGTGCATCCCGAAACGGTCGATCAGCCGGATCACCTCGACGATTCTCCGGTTGCTGGTGCGCCGGTTCATCACCTGGCGGCGGATGCGCTCGCTGCCGCTCTCGATCCCCACCTTGACGATCTTGCAGTTCGCCTCCGCCAGGGCCCGCGCCCGCTCCTCGTCGAAGAAGCCCACGTGGGCGTTGACGACGAAGGGAAGCGACGAGACCTTCCGGTAGGCCCGGCAGAATCGAACCACGTAGTCCCGGTCGAAGGTGAACAGGTCGTCGTCAAAGATGAACATCTTGATGTTCCGGTACGTCTTTTCAAGAAACACGATCTCGTCGATCATCTGTTCGACGCGGTGGTGACGGATATAGTGGAGATCCTGAAAGCTGCACGCGAGGTCGTCCCGGTATTTCTTCACCATCACATGGTTGAAGCAGTAGGTGCAGTTGAAGGGACAGCCGCGGGACGCCATCAACCCGACCCAGCCGTTTTTCGCATCGATGATCCGCTGGAAGTCGAAGATCGCGTAGTCCTTGGGCGGGAGCGCCTCGAGATCCGGCATCGGCCGGATCGGATTGATCCGGATCTCGCCGTCGACGACCCGGCCCAGGTTCCGGACGTCCGAGACGTCCTCCCGGCGGGCCAGCCGGTTCACGAACTCGGGGAACGCCTCCTCGCACTCGCCCGAAAACACATAGTCGAAGGCCCCGGTCGCCAGGATCTCCGGGGCCGCAACCGTGGCATGGATGCCGCCGCAGACGAGCGGGGCGGACGTCGCCTCCCGGCACCACACGGCAAGTTCCCGGGCATAGGGCCACTGATTCGTCACCACGGAAAAGCCGATGACGTCGGGGTCGATGTCCTTCAGCCAGGCGATGAATTCGTCTTTGGACGGGAGCGGCCCCAGATCCTCGCACATCTGGCGGAAGGCCACCTCGTGGCCGGCCGCCTTCAACAGGGCCGACAGGGAGGAGACCCCGTAATTGAACCCCAGCTGCGAGCCGACATTCGGATACACGAAAAGGACTTTCATCTGCTGCCTCTCATCCCGTCGCTCCGTCATCCCCTTCTGGCGTCGATGATGCGGGCGACGATGTCCTCGTCGTCGAACATGGGCGGATGCGTCAGGGTGTCTACATGGATGATCTCGCTCCGGGCCGGGCCGCAGGCGTGCCAGCGCCGGATGAAACGGGTGTTGTTGCTGCCCGCGAAGACCGTATACGTGGGAACCCCGACCGCGGCGGCGATGTGCTGACAGGCGGAATCATAGCCGATGAACTCATCGCTGTGGGAAATCAGCGCCGCGATCTCGCCGATGTCGCATTCGACGCCGACGAGGCCGCCGGGGATCCCCCGGTCGGGCAGACCCGCGAAGGGGACGTCCAGGCGCGGCCGGTCGCCGAAGGCGGCCATCAGGCGCGCCGTGCGTCCCAGCTCCTCCTCCCCGAAGCCCTTGTCGAGGAGAATGACGGTCCGGGGGTCTTCCAGCAGGGTCGAGATCAACCGCCTCTCGAACGCCTCGCTGAGGCGTTTCCGGGAATTGCCGCCCACGCCTAAATTGATGGCGATGACGCGGCCGCACCCCGCCGCCCGGAGGCCCGCCACGAACCGGGCCGCGCGATCGAGATCGTCTTTTTGAAGCCAGACCCGGGGGTAGCAGAATTCCGCCTCGCCGAACACCCGATCGAGCCAATGGTTGGTGAGCTCCGAAATGGACATCTTCTTGGGATAGGAATCCTTGCCCCGGCTGTTGAAAAACAGGTAATGGCCGTCCCCGATCAGCGGCAGCACGCCGAGTTGAGACAGGCGGGAGTCCGGATCCACGAGGATGACCTCCCGGGCCAGGTCCGGGGGCGCCTCCCGGCCGATCGCCTCGAGCACGGCCTCCCAGCCCCGGAAACGTTCGAACAGCCCCCCCCGCCGGGAGTAGTTGAACACATCGATGTGGACGTCGGGATTTCCGCCGAAGATCTGGTCGAGCTTCGCGCCGCCGATGACCCGGATCTCCGCCTCCGGGAACGTGCGCTTCAGCCGCTGGATCATCACGCTCGTAATGGCGACGTCCGCGCCGATGGTCACGCGGGACAGGAGCAGGATCTTCTTCGGGGGCCGGATGTCGGGCCGGTACGCGTCACTGTGATTGCGGAAGGTTTCGATCCGGCCGAACAGGGACCCGTAGGAATCCATGCCGAACTCCTTCAGCCGCCGGTCCAGCCAGGCCCCGGCCGGCAGGGCGCGGCAATGGGTGACGACCTGACACATCACCCGGTTGTAGGTTTCGGTCTGGAGTTCTTCGAAATCGTCACAGAGGCTTTCGATGACGATGCCGAACAGGGCGCCCGCTCCGGACAGATTGAGCGCATCGTCCTCGAAGGCCGTGGCCATCTCGCACAGCAGGCGGATATAGCCGGCCTCGTACCGATCGTTGTAGAAATACTCGTCGAGAAACGACAGGGCCAGTTGCCTGGCCAGGGGTTTGAGCTCCGCCGCGCTCGGGCGTTCGCGCAGGCGCGCCCATTTGTCCTCGTAAAATTCGGGTCTCATCTCGAATCGGCCCTCTCCAGCAGATGGATCGCCTCCCCCAGGACCTCCGCCGGCCGGATCTCCGTCATGCACCGGTGGTCCCGGGGGCAGATCTTTTTATGGCACGGAGAGCAGTCCAGCGTTTTCCGGATCACGACGGACCGGTCCAGATTGGCCGACGTGTACCGGGGATCGGTGGGCCCCATGAGGACGACGACCGGCACGCCGAAGGCGACGGCGATGTGCCTCGGTCCGGTGTCGTTCGTCACCAGCAGGCTGCACCGCCGGATCAGGGGCTTCAGGGTGGCCAGGTCGATCCGGTCCGGCCCGGTGTCGATCACGGGCACCCGGCAATGCCGGACGATCGCCTCGGCGATCCCTTCTTCTCCCGGGCCGACGAAGAGCACGATCTTGCCGTCCAGCCGTCCCTTCAGCAATCCGGCGAGTTCGGCAAAGTATTCGGCCGGCCAGCACTTGGACGAGCCGAAGCTCGCCCCGGGATTCAGGCCGATCACCCGGTCCCCGGGGGCGATCCCGTACTTCCGCAGGAGGCCTTCGCCCCTGGCCTGGAGCTCCGCCGAGACGAACAGCTCCGGCCGGGGATCGTCCGGCGGTTTCAGATCCAGCGAGCGGCAGATCTCCAGGTAATACGTTTGCATGGGCAGGGCCTTCACCCTTCCGGTCCCGTCGCGGACCGGCGCCGGTCCCCCGGCCAGGAGCAGCCCCCGGAGGTTCCTCCGGTACCCGTAGATCTTCTTCGCCCCGCCGAGCCACGAGGTCAGCAACGAGCGGATGGAATTGGGCAGAAGAATCGCCAGGTCCGGACGGATCCGGCGTATCTCGCATACCGTCCGCGTGAAGCCGGAGAGGGTCTTGTCGTTGCAGGCGATGATGTCGTCGAACCAGGGGCCGTCTTCGATGATCCCGCGGGCATAGCCCCGGATGCAGGCCACGATGGAGGCTTCGGGAAAATTCTGCCGCAGACAGGAGAAGACCGGGGTGGCCATGACAATGTCTCCCACCCAGTTCGGGCAGCGCACCACGATCGAATTGACCCCTGCCAGGCTTCCCGGCATGCTCCTTTTCTCCACCCAGCATCGAAATGACGGACCGTCCCCTCGTCGTTCCCCACGGACGATCGGGGCCCCCATATACTGCGTCGCCCCCGGCCCGTCAAAGAAAAAATCCGGCTCCCGCCGGTGCGGCCGGCCGGTTGGGGGCTCCCCTGGATCCGACCGGGGACGGGCGGGCTCACCCCCTACACGCGGGCGGAGCGGGCCGCGCGTTTCCGGTTCAGGCGGTCGCGGCGGCGGTCGAGGGCGGCGCGGTCTTCCCCCGACAGGCGGCCGGCGCCGGCGCGCTCGGTCAGCGCCAGGGCCCGGTCGAAATCGTGTCGGCGGTGTTCCCACCACTTGGCCAGCTCGACGAGGGCGAAGGCGTCCCCGGGGTCCCGCCCGGCCATCTCCTCCCAGATCCGGACCGCCGCCGTCCACCGGCCGGCCCGCTTGTGGAGCAGGGACAGTTCGCGCGCCGCCTCCCGCGCCGTGTCCGGATGCGGGCAGGCGCAAAGCGGCGCGAGCATGCGCGCGGCCGTTTCCGGACAATCCCGCGCGAGCAGGAGGCGCGCGGCGGCGAGGCGGTCGTCCGGTCGATCCGCTGAGGTTCCGCCGTCGGGCACGATCATGTCCGACAGGCGGGCGGCCAGGGCCGCCAGCGACAGAATGTCGAGCCGGTTGTGCGTGAAGACATCGGCCATGAGCCGCCCGTCGCGGCTGCGGAGCCAGTCGAAGTAGCGCCGGGGAATCTCGCTTCCGGGGATGTCCCCCTCCCGCTCGAATCCGAGGATCGCCGCCTCCAGCGCCCCCAGGCGTCGGTCGCCCAGACGATGGGAAAGCAGGCGCCGGGCGGGATGGAGCAGATCGAGGTGGGGGAGCCCGGAGAGGGGATCCGGCAGGCGGTTCAGGATGAAGCGCGTCGCCAGGAGGTTGACGTCGAAGGCCTTGCCGTTGAAGGTGACCAGGAACCGCCGGTCCGCCGCCAGTTCCCGCAGATGGACGAGCGCCGCCCGCTCTTCGGCGTAATCACGGGCAAAGAGCTGCCGGGTCGCGAATCCCCCCTCTTCGAACCAGCCCAGGCCGATGAGGAAGGGCACCGTCCCCGCCCCGCCCGCCAGCCCCGTCGTTTCCGTATCCAGGAAAAGGGCCTGGCCGACCGCCAGCCCATTGAGGGCGGCATCGTTCGCCAGAACGGCGAGCCCCGGCATGTCGAGGGGCAGCCAATCCCGGATGCACCGCGCCCCGTGGCGGACGGCCCCCCCCGCCCTCTGATTCACGCAGAAAAAGACCCCGGCCGCGTTCGCCGTTTCCGCACCCGGAACCAGGTCCTCCAGGGCCACGCCGCGTCCGCGAAGGGACGGCCCCGGCCCGCCTTTCCCCGCCTCCGGCCGCCGGGAGAGGATGGCCTCGATGCGCTCCCTCAGGACCGAGATGTCCGCCGCACGCGATCCCTCGCGGGCATCGCTTCCGCCGTCGGTCGTCCCGCCTGTCAGTCTCTGTAAACGGCCCCTGACGCTCATGGCCGCATGATACCATGCTCCCGGTCAACTTCAACCGCTATTTCCGCCGGCCAGGATCTTTCCCGGACCGACCTGATCGAGGGGGACGTATGGGTCTCAAGCGGAAGGGGAATCAGGTCTTCTTGAGCAGATAGCCCCGCTCCCGGAACAGCGTGAGGCAGGCCTCGACAACCCTCCGGTCGTAAAGGACGCCCTGGTGTTTCTCGATCTCCTCGAGGGCCTTCCCGATGCCCCGGGCCGGACGATAGGGCCGGTGGGAGGCCATGGACTCCACCACATCGGCGACCGCCATGATACGGGACTCCAGCAGGATCTCGTCCCCCTTCAGGTTTCTCGGGTAGCCGGACCCGTCCAGCCTTTCATGGTGCTGATACACGATCTCGGCCAGCGGCCAGGGCGACTCCACATTCTTCAGGATATCGTATCCCTTTTGGGCATGCTCCTTGATCAGGTAGAACTCGGGTGCGCTCAGTTTCGTCGGCCGGGACAGGATCTCGGCGGGAACCGACAGCTTCCCGATGTCGTGGATGGAAGCCGCCATCAGGATGCCGTCGATCGTCTCCCGGGGCAATCCCATCTCCTCGGCGATGGCGCGGGCCAGATCCGCCGCGCGGTTCTGATGACCCGCCGTATAGGGATCCCTCGACTCGACGGCCGACACCATCACCTGAATGGTGGCGCCGAACGATTTCCGCAGACTCTCCAGGGTTCGCTGGAGCTCCTCCTCCGCCCGCTTGCGATCGGTGATGTCGTGGTGTGAACCGTAAAATCCCGTGAGCCTGCCCTCGGCGTCACGCATGGCCCGGATGTAGGTGACGAGATGCCGGATAGAGCCATCCTTGTGATAATATTCGAGCTCCAGGGTCCGGGACCGGTCTGGATCGATTCCCGCCTCCTTTTCCCGTTCCAGTTCCTCCGTCAGAATCGCGAGGATCAAGCGCTGGGATTCGGGGGTCAACTGCTGACCGACGTTCTGGGCAACCCGTTCGGACGGCGAGAATCCGAGCATCCTTTTGATGGACGGACTGACGTAGGTGGTCACCAGATTCATGTCCACCGTAAACACGACGTCGGCCATGCTTTCGGCGAGAAACTGGTACCGGGCCTCGGAGTTTCTGAGCGCCTCCTCCGCCTGCTTGCGTTCGGTGATGTCGTCAGCGTGGACCATGACCGAATCCGGGGGAACATACACGAACGTGACCATTGCGATCCGACCGGGCATGAAATTCTCGGACCGGGTCTCCAGCTGGATGACCCTTCTCTCGTCGAAGCAGCGCCGGAAACTGGTCAAGGCGGCCGGGCGGTTTTTATAAATCTCGTTTGCACTCCGGCCGAGGAAGGCCCCGGTCCGGTTGCCCACCATGGCCTTCGCCCGGTCGTTGAGGCTCACGAGGATGAAGTCTTCCCCCCTCTTCCGCCAGGTGAACGTCGGGATGGGGATGCCGTGGTACTGCGCCCGCAGTCGGTTTTCGCTTTCCCTGAGCTCCTCCTCCGCCCGCTGGCGTTCGGTGATATCCATGATCAGATTGAGGGTGGCCGGCCGGCCCTGCCATTTGACCATGACGGAGCTGTTCTCGATCCAGCGGATCTGGCCGTTCTTGTGGATGGTGCGATAGGTGAAACGGGTGGGTTGATTGTCGCCGCGGATCTTCTGCAGGTAACGCTCGGTTACCATCGACCGGTCTTCCGGGTGAACCAGATCGAAAATGGGCGTCGTCAGAAATTCCTGTTCCGAATAACCGAACGAGGCAACGGCCTGGTAGTTGACGAACTTGACGACACCGTCCTGGATCAGCAGGATGGCATCGTTCGCATTCTCGACGAGAAGCCGGTAGCGATCCTCCGTGTCCTGGAGCGACACCTCCCTGTGCCGGGTCTCGATCAGTTCCTCTTCCAGGACCCCGATCCTTCGCTCAAGGTCTTCGTAGCTGGGTTTTGCCGTCACAGAAGAATTTCTCTCCGTCCTGGCGGTCTGGCGGGTTGTCGTCGGCCTTCGACGTCACCCTACCCCATCCGCCGCCCGTCAAGCGGTCTTTGACACATTTCCCGTTTTCCATCAACCAAAGAAAAGAGGGGAGAGGGCCCCGGAAGCATCCTCCGGGGAGGCTGGGGCTTTCTCTGTGAAGGCATCCGCTCGAGGATCGGCGGGGCGGCCCCCCTGGCCTTCGGTCCCACCTTAAGGATCAGGGACCGACGCCGGAGGGGCAGCCGTTCGGGCAGGGGCAGCTAGAGATGCTTCGATCATCCGTCCACGGGTTCGCTCTTCGTCAAGAGAGACGACGGGGAAGCCCTATTTCTTTTTCTCCTTTTGTTCTTTTTTCTCTTTCAGATACTGGCTGACCTTATCGCCGGACGAGGAACTGCTTGACGCCCCCTTTTTCACGGATGCCCCCCCGCCTGCGCCTTGCGAAGCGCCCGTTTTGCCCTGAGCGGACCCCTTTCGCTCCAGGGTCGTCCTGAGGGTTCGATCGGCCGTTTTGAGGTCGAGCACCCGCTTCACCTTGCCCGGCGGAATCACGGCGAGGACGGCCGGCAAATCAGCCGCGTCGGTTGGCGCCTCGCCCAACCCGGGAATATCCCCCTTCTTCATCCTGTCCTTGACGTCTTTTGCCTCTCCCTTCATTTCCTGTTTGGGTTCCTGTTCGGATTTGGACTTTCCGGAAGGCGTAACGGCCTTCACCTTCGTATCCAGTTCCGCATCCGAGAAGGGCCTGGGACTGGTCGGCGTCGCCTCTTTCCTGTCGATGAAGGAGATGTTCCCGGCCGTGATGGGCACGATCAAGTCGGGCTTTGCGCTGTTATAAATATACCCGTGACCGGTGATGAACAGGACGCTGCTCACCCCCCCATGATAGGAAACGATCATGTTGGATCCGCGGATCCCGCATGTGGCGGTCTTGGTGTTGACCTCGTACCGATTCTGTTCCGGCGAGGCGGCAAGCCGCTTGATGAAACCGAGGGAAGAGATGGCCTGCACCATCCCCCTGTGGAGCTTCATCCTGGCGACCGTATCGTCCCCTTTGACCATGTATTCCTGGATCGTCACGCGCGACGAAGCGGCGATTCTCAGGATGTTGTCGTCGCTGAACGTCACGGCCGCCTTGCTCTTGCTTTTGGTTCTGAGGACATCCCCGACCTCGACGGATTCGCCAAGAATCACCTCTCTGGCGCCGGGAGAGCCTGCCCTGGTGATGTCGACGTTTCCTTCGACATGCGTCACTTTGCCGACGGGCGCCGTCATGGCCAATGGCGGAATGGCCAGCATCAGCGCCAGCACGATGGTGATCGCGAACCAAATCTTCCTTTTCATCTTGCCCACCTCCTCATGTTCCGGGAGTCTCCCTGCGGGGTCGTTAAAACTTCAGTTCAAGCCCGACGGTATACAGATGCTGGGTGTAGTCGTACAGATCGATATTCGATTTCACATGGACATAATTGTACAGGGCGTTGAGCGAGACGGATTTGTGGACGTCCCAGATGAGGCCCGCCAGGGCCGAATAGGTTTGATCCTTTCGGGTCTTGTCGTAAATCGTGTGCGTGTTCTTGTACCTCTGGAGGAAGGCATCGCCCCCCAACTGCCCCTGGATCGTCTTCCGGAGCGGGAAAATCATGTTGGCCGTAAAGCGATGGCCGCGGTTGCTCCAGTTTTCGCCGTCGGCGTCCTTGTCGCTGTAGCCGTATTTGAAGTTTGCCATCCCCCCGTTTTGAAAAAGCCTTGTCCATCCTAAATAGCCTTCTATTCCCGAGTTGTCCTGATCCTCCTCCGGCAATCCGGGATCGATACAATAGCTGTCCTTGGCATAAGCGCCATACGCTTCGATAATCTGATTCTGCGACAGGAGAAAACGAAACAGCGGCCCGACCGTATAGGCCTCATAATAGCGTTTGTAGCTGGGGTCCCGTTTCAGCGTGTGGGTGTAATTCGTGGAGAGATTGACGGCCAGGCGCCCGAATTTGTACCCCGGGGCCGCATAAAAGGTGCCTGTCAGCGTGTCGTAGGTGGTTGAATTCTTCTCATGCAGTGAATTGCCGATGGCAAAGCCCGCATTGAACAACCCGTTCCCGGAAAAAACCGGCAGGTAGTCCATGCGAAACGACGTCTGCATGACAAGGCTACTTTCCTTGCCCAAATCAGGGATGTCGGATGCGTCGGGCTCCTGCAGCATGTTGGTGTCGTATTGGCCCAGGATTCCCAGGGTCAGCATCAGGGGCCTTTCCAGTTGCCGGCGCTCCTCGATAATGTCCTGATAACGCCGGGCGAAAGAGGCCAGATCGGACAGCGGATCCTGTGCCACCACGGCATTCAGGCGTTCCTTGGCCTTGTCGTAATCGCGGTTCGCCAGATGGGCGATCCCGATATGATAATCCACGATTTGTCCATAGGAAGCATCCAGCCGCTTCGCCCCTTCGAGGGCCTCGATCCCCTCAGGGATGTTTTCCTCCTTGATCAGGATGGTCCCTTTGAGAAAAGCCGTTTTCGCCGGAAAGGTGTTGTAGGCTTCGCTCTGTGCCAACCACTTCTTTGCTTCGGGCAGATTGTCGAGCCGGTAAAGAACCTCCGCCAGCTCCACGGCGGCTTCTTTGACGGGGGGCTGCAGGGTGAGGGATTCCCGGAGAGGCGGGAGGGCCTCCTCAAAATCACCGGCCTGCTTGTAGGACATCCCCAGAAAGAAAGAGACCTGGGAAGACCCGGACCCTTTCGCTTGAAGTTTCTGAAATATCTCGATCGCCTCCTCGTAATTCTCCGCGTAATACTGTCTGACGCCCTCCTGAAAAAGCGTTCCCTCCTCACACAGGACAGGCGAGTTCAATGCCAAAGAGAAAAACAAAAACAGGCCGGCAAAAAAGAACACGCGTTCTCTCTGCATCCATTCCCCCCTTTTGAAATCCTTGAACTTAAATTAAATGAGTTGCGAGATACGGGATTTTGATGATCTCTTCAGGGCATCGCCTCTGCGGGACGGGTCAGGCTCGACATCAACGTCAAAACCGTTGACGATACCTTCCGCCTGTGCGTTTGTGTGTACCGAACCCGCAAAAAAGTCAAGGGATTATTTCATTCAAAAACGAGAATCAGCACGGAGACTCCGGCCAGCAGAATGCCGGCCCAGGACACCCCCGTGCACACGTAGGACACGATGCCGCGCCACGAGATCACGGACGCGGGAAGGAAGGAGGACGCCCCCGGCGCGAGCGTTCGGGCAGCGCGCCTGGCGATCAGGAAGACCGCGGCCCCCGCTGCGGCCATCAGCATCAGGGTGAGTTGCTGGGTTGTCATGGTTCTTCGATCCGCATGAACACCGCCGGATCGTCAGCGGCGGGGTCTGGCGTCACCGGCCCGGCGCCTGTTTATTCTCCAGCAGGCCCAGGATCGCCAGGGCGGCCTCCTTGGCCTTCGGTCCCACCTCGAGGACCGGACCGACGCAGGAGGGGCAGCCGTTCGGGCAGGGACAGCTTTCGATGAGCTGCCGGGCCAGGTGCATCAGGAGGTCGTGGCGCTCGAAGAGCAGGTCGGAGAATCCGATCCCGCCGGGGTACGCGTCGAACAGGAAGATCGTCGGGTCGAAGGCGTCCATCGTGGGCGCGGCGCCGTCCTCCCCGGCGGGAGAGGCCGTGATCGTCCGCCCCTGTTTTCCCGTCCGGACGAACCATTCCCCGCTCTTGTCCCCGATCGCCCGGTCGAGGTCGTGGAGGTCCGCCATCAGGAGCATCGCCGCCAGATGGTGCAGGGCGTAGGCGGTCCCCGCCAGGCCGTCGATGATCTCCGCCTGGTGGAACGGCAGGCCCGACAGCCGGTCCCGGGGAAGCGTGAACCAGTAGCTCGTGGTGTGCATGTCCTTTTCCGGCAGGTTGACGTCGCCGTAGCCCAGGTTTTCGGAGGTGTAGAACTTGATCTTCTTGTAGCCGACGACCTTGCTCACCACCTGGACCTCCCCGTGCTCGACCAGGACCTCCCGCCCCGGCTTCTTCGCGAAGGCGTCGATGACCCGGACGTTCGTGTAGGTCATGGCATCGGTGAAATACTCCGCCTCGACCTTGTGGACGTAGGCGGTCTTGCGCTCCAGGTCGAGCCTGTCCACGTAGTACTGCTGGGACTCCACCATGTAGATCGCGTCGTCGTGGACGGTCGTGAAGGCGCTGTCCCAGTCCACCTCGGCGATGACCCGGTGGCTTCCCGCCTCGGTCGCATCGACGACCACGACGTTTTCGGGATTCACGCTCCTCAGACTCACCTCGTCGGCGGGATAGCTCTCCGCCGACCAGTGCCAGCGTTCGCCCGCGCGGTGCAGCACGCCCTTTTCCTCCAGGTAATCGAGCAGTTCCTCGAGATTCTCCCCGCCGAAGGTTTCCCCCTTCTCGAAGGGGAGCTCGAAGGCCGCGCTCTTGATGTGGTGCAGGAGGATCAGGAGATTGTCCGGATTGATCCGGCAGTATTCCGGCGAACGGGAGAAGAAGTAGTCGGGGTTCTCCACGATGAACTGGTCCATCGGCGCGCTCTTGGCGATGAGGACGGCGACGCTGAGTCCCGTCCGCCGCCCCGCACGCCCGGCCTGCTGCCAGGTGCTGGCGATGGAGCCCGGATAGCCGCAGAGGATGGCCGCCTCCAGGTCGCCGATGTCGATCCCGAGTTCGAGGGCGCTCGTCGCGACCACGCCCATGACCTCCCGGCTGCGCAGGCCGGCCTCGATCTGCCGGCGGAGGTTCGGCAGGTAGCCCCCCCGGTAGCCCGTCACGAACTGCGCGTCGACGGGCTTTCTCTTCGCGAAGCGGTCCTTCAGATACTTCGTCAGGACCTCGACGTTCAGGCGGCTCGTCGCGAAGACGATCGTCTGCACGCCGTTCTCGATGAGGTCGCCCGCCATCTGGCGCGCGGGGGTCAGGGCGGACTGGCGGATGCCGAGCTCCCGGTTCACGATCGGCGGGTTGTAGAGGATGAAGGTCTTCGCCGCGGCCGGCGCCCCGCTCTCGTCAATGAGCGCGACGGGGCGCTCGAGGAGGCGTTCGGCATGCTCCCGCGGGTTCGCCACCGTGGCGGAGCAGCAGACGAAGACGGGGTCGGCCCCGTAGAACCGGGCAATCCGGACCAGGCGCCGCAGGACGTTGGTCAGGTGGGACCCGAAGACCCCCCGGTAGATGTGGAGTTCGTCGATGACGACGTACCGGAGGTTCGCAAAGAGCTTCTGCCACTTCGTGTGGTGGGGGAGGATCCCGGCGTGGAGCATGTCGGGGTTGGTCACGACGACGTGCCCTTGCCGGCGGATCGCCCGCCGGGCGTCGTCGGGGGTGTCCCCATCGTAGGTGTAGGTCCTGATGTCCGCGCCGAGCGCGCCGATCAGGCCGTGGACCTCGTGCATCTGGTCCTGGGCCAGGGCCTTGGTCGGGAACAGGTACAGGGCACGGGTTTCCGGCTCTTCGAGGATGCGCTGCAGGACGGGCAGGTTGTAGCAGAGGGTCTTGCCGCTCGCCGTCGGCGTAACGATCACGACGCTTTCCCCCCCGCGGACGCGCGCGACCGCCTCAGCCTGGTGGCTGTAGAGCCGCCCCATCCCCCGCGCCGCGAGGACCTGCGCGAGCGAGGGGTGCACCCAGTCCGGATAGGGGCGATAGACGCCCTCACGTTCGGGGATCCGGCGGACCGCCCGGACGTTCTCCATGAACCGCCGGTCGCCCTCGGCCCGCGCGAGCCACTCCTTCAGCGTCAGTTTGGCCATGACGGAAAATCACCCCTCCCCGCGGTGCCCGTTCGCGTCGCGACGTTCAGGCCGCGGCGGCGGACTTGGCGGCCCCGAGATCGAACGCCGTCAGGTTGATCTCGAGCTTGTCGGCCGCGAGGCTCTCCTTCATGACCTCGGCGAACTCCGCGCGGCCCACGGGCAGGATGCCCAGGCCGCAGGCGGCGCCGATCATGATGACGTTGCCCAGGATGGGGTTGCCGAGCCGGATCGCCTCTTCGGTCGCGTCGATGAACCAGACGTGCCTCGACAGGTCCGTGAGGGCGCCGGCGATCTCGTCTTGTGCCGGATAGTTGAGCTCCCCGGCGATCACGCCGACCGGATAGATGGGCCGGTCGTTGACGAGGATGCGGACCTCCTCGTTGCCGTAGTCCTTCATGACCCGGATCGCCTCCACCGGCTCCAGGGAAACCACCATGTCCGCCTTCCCCCTGGGGATCTGGGGACTCCAGGCGCCCCGGGCCGAAACGCGGATGTGGCTCATGACCGACCCGCCGCGCTGGGAGGCGCCGAAGGTCTCCCCGATGGTGACGTCGTACCCCCGGTGGACGAGCATGTTGGCGAGCACGCGCGAGGCCAGGACGTTCCCCTGTCCGCCCACGCCGGTAATGATGATGTTAAAGGGATCTTTCGGTAAGGTTTGCGTTCCCATCGTTCAGGCCACCTCCTCTTTCCGGATCGCCCCGGCCGGGCAGATGAGCGCGCAGACGCCGCAGCCGGCGCACAGGACCTCGTCGACCCTCGCCTTCTTCCGCTCCTTGTCCCACACGAGCCCCGGACAGCGGAAGACGCGCGTGCAGAGGCGGTTGCAGCCGCAGGTCTCGCCCAGGCACAGCGCCTCGTCCACCCGCACCTCGTACTTCTTTTTCGCCCGCTTCTCCGGACTGAGCGCGCACATCTGCCGCATGATCAGAACCTTGACGCCCTTCTGATCGAGAAGGCGGATCAGGGTCCCGCGGGTCTCTTCGAGTTGGAAGGGGTCCCGGACCTCCACCTTCGCCCCCATCGCCGCGCAGATTCCTGCGATGTCCAGGGCGGGAACGTCCCCGCCCATGGCGTTTACCTTAAGCCCCGGATGGGGCTGGAAACCCGTCATGGCGGTGCCGCTGTTGTCGAGAACGACCACGGTCAGGTCGGCGCGGTGGTGGATCGCGTTCACCAGGGCCGGCATGACGGAGGCGAAGAAGGTGGAGTCGCCGCAGACCGTCATCGCGGGCTGTTCCATGCCGAAGCGGTGGAGCTGCCCGAACCCGCTCGCCACCCCGGCGCCCGATCCCATGGCGTGGAGCGTCTTCAGGGTGCTGAACCCGCACGGGAGGGCCGCCATCGAATAGCAGCCGATGTCGCCGCAGACGAAGCCCAGGCGGTTGTCCATGAGCAGGGCGTGGTGGATCGCCCAGAAGGAGGCCCGGTGGGGACAGCCGGGACAGAAGGTCAGCTCCCGGTTGGGGGCCTTCGCGAAGCTCATGAGCGTCGCCTTCTTTTCGTAGTCCGGCGGCATGGCGACGTGGTCGATCCCCAGGATTTTCGCGATCGCCGCCGCGATGAGGTCGGGATTCAGCTCGCCGATGGAGGGGAGCGTCCCGTCGTTCTTGCCGAAGAAGGTCTTGGCGCCGATCTCGCGGGCGGTCTCCGCGGCCAGGATCTTGACGTTCTCCTCCAGGAAGGGGATGACCTCCTCGACCACGAGGACCCGGTCGGCTGCCGCAAGGCGCTTCTTCAGCAATTCTGGCGGCAGGGGCCAGGTGGTCCCCAGCTTGAGCAGGCCCACCCGGTCCTTTACGCCGAGGATGTCGATCGCCTCCCGGCTGTACAGGGTGCAGGCGCTGCTCGTGACGACGAGGAGCTCGGGCTTCTCCGGGCCGGCGTAAGTGTTGAAGGGGCTCGTCTCGAAGATCTCCCGGACCCTTTTGAGCTTTTCCTGCTGGAGGGTGTGCTTGTAGGGCACCGGCGCGCTGACGACCGGCCCCTCCAGGGGGTCGAGAATAAAACCGTCGTACTTGAATTCCGCCTTCGGCCGCGCGTCGGAGAGCTTGCCCAGGGTCACGTTGCCGCTCGCGTGGGACATGCGGGTCACGCTCCTCAGGACGACGAGATTCCGGATCTCCTCGGAGAGTTCGAAGGCCCATTTCGTCATGTCCTTCGCCTCCTGGAAATCGCCGGGCTCGAGAAGCGGAACCTCCACCATGCGCGCGAAGTGGCGCGACTCCCCCTCGTTGACGCTCGAGAGCGCCCCGGGGTCGTCGCAGGTGACGAGCACCATGCCGCCCCGCGTGCCGGCCGCGGTCAGATGGAGCAGAAAGTCCGAGGCGACGTTCACCCCGTTCTGTTTCATGGCGCACAGGGAACGGAGCTTCGCGAAGGAGGCCGCCGCCGCCACCTCCATGGCCACCTTCTCGTTGACGGACCACTCGACGTAGAGGTTGCGCTCCCCCGCCACGTCCGCCAGGTTCTGGACGATTTCGGACGACGGCGTGCCCGGATAGCCCGCCGCCACGTTGACACCGGCCTCCAGGGCGCCCCGGACAATGGCCTCATTGCCCATGAGGAGCACCCGGACGCCCTCCCGCGGATCGATCAGTTTCGACATCTTGTCCTCCGTGTCGTTACAGAAATGGTTTCTCTAGTCCAGGATGGCGCGGATGACGGGGTCCCGGCGATCCATGTAGATCAGGTCCTCGGGGCTGCCCGTCCTGGCGATGATCTTCTCCAGGGACGCCTTCTTCTTGTCCCGGGCCGCGGCCTTGAGTTCGTCGAGCGCGCCGGCGGGGGACTCGCGGAATTCGAGAACGCCCTTGCGGCGCGCCAGATCGATCAGGGCCTGACCCGCCTCCGTCCGGACGATGACCTGGTTCCAGGTCCGGGTCGTCTCCCACGGCTCGCCGATCCGGGCGGAGCCCACGGAAAGATCGGCGAACTCGGCCGTCGTGTCGATGCAGACCCCGCAGGCCTCCCGGGCGATGGGCGCGACCTCGTCCCACGGGATCTCGATGTCACCGTTCCGGGTGTAGATGACGACCAGCCGCCGGCCCTGGGGAATGTCCATCCCGGTGATGTCCTCGAGGGCCGTGCGGGCCGCGAGCAGGGCGGTGAATTTCCGCCAGTCCAGGGCCCAGCCGCAGAAGAGCCCGATGACGAGCTTCAGCTTGTCGATGTTGTTATCCCGTTCGGGCAGGGGCTTCATCCGCATCTTGGCGAGGGCGAAGACCTGGCAGGGCGTGGCGACCACGCCTATGGCTTCGGCCGGGCCCTTGGCCGCCCGGTTGAAGGCGGCCACCGTCGCCGCCGCGATGAACCGGCTCTTACCCCGCTTCAGGACCTCCGCCCCGTCCCCGACGGCGACGCCCTGCTGCAGAAAGCGGTCCGCCCCCTCGGCGACGATCGCCGTATCGATCAGCCCCTCGGCAAGGGCGAGTGCCATCAGGGCGCTGACGGTCCCCCCGTGCTGGGCGCCCCTCCGGATGGTCGCATCGGCGGCGCGGGCAATCAGATACCCCTTCACCGCCCCGATCTCCGGCGTCAGATCGCCGGGGGCGAAAAAGCGTCCCCGCATCGCCTCGAGATCCGCCGGTGTCCGGGGACAGAAGGCGAAACAGCGGCCCTCCTTGATGTCGCAGGCGTCCAGGACAATCGTCTGGTCCTGATAGAACACCTGATACGGACAGAGGTTGACGCAGGCCCCGCAGCCGGTGCAGAGCTGCGCCCGGTGCACCCGTTCCTGGAGCTCTTTCTGCCCCATGATCGTCATTTCCATATGAACCCGACCTCCCTCAGTTTGTTGGATCATGCCCTTCGAATGGCCCGGACGCGTCGTGCTCATCCGCTTCCCGGCGGCAGGATGTACTGCATCGTCCCGTCCTGGACCACGGCCACCTTGGCCTCGCCCGGATAATCCGCCTCCAGGATCGTCCGGACCTCGTCCCAGGTCTTGACGACGACGGCGTCGTCCGCGTGGCAGACGAGGTCCAGGCACGTCCGGTCCGGATGGGGATTCAAGACGATCAACTTCTTCATGAGCAGGCCCACGAATCCTTTCGCGCGGGCCTGGTAGTGGCGTCCGCCATAGTCGGTCCCCCAGGCGCGCATGACGTAGTGGGGGACCTGGCCCTCCGGGGCGTCGCAGACGAGCACCCCGGTGCCCTGCCCGGGCTTCATCGTCGCCAGGGTAAACACCAGGGCGATCGCGGACTCGTTCGCCTTTCCGTAGGCGTTGCAGACCGTGACGTCGTAGCCCGTGGCGAAAGGGATGCCGTAATGGAACTTTCCCTCCTCGGCGCCGAGGGCGTGGGTCTCGCGGAACGGCCCGGCGTAGAGGTTCGTGATCTCGCCGCGCCGGTTGATCAGGCAGTCGACCTTGAAGTCGAGGCCAGTGAGGTCGCCCGCGGCGTCGCACTCGGCGCGCATGATGTTGTTGTCGAAATTGCCTAGGCCGGTCCGGGCGAAATCCCGGAACTGCTGGTTGTGGAACTGGTTGATCGTTTCGATCCCCGCCACGCCGGGCAGGATGATCTTCGCGCCGCCGCCGAACCCCACGTGGACGTGGGCGGTGACGCAGCCGATCCCGATCTTGAGGTCGCAGGCGAGGTATTCCCGGTTGAACCAGAGCTCGACCCCGGTCGGCGTCCGCCCCACCCGGGCGCAGTTCTGGAAGGCGTCGTGGTTATAGACGGCGTAGTTCTCGACGATGTCGTCTCCCAGCTTCTTTCGGGCGGCGATCATGTCGTAGGCGGCGTGACTCCCGAGCGCCCAGAGGAAGCGGATCTGGTCCCGCTGCATCCCGGCCCGGTGCAGGGCGCCCAGGATTGCCGTCGCGACCTCCTTCGCCGGTGTCGGGCGCGTCATGTCGTCGAAGACGATGACCGCCTGTTTCCGGCCCCGGGCGAGTTCCTCCAGGACCGGCCCCGAGACGGGGCGGGCAATCTTCGCCGCGACCTCTTCCGGCGTGAGGCCGGGCTTATCCAATCCCGGAGAGGTCAGGTTGTCCACCTCCCAGCGGTCCGGGAACGTCAGCTCCCGCTCCTCATTCTCATACCAGCGCCGCGACGGCACCCAGACACGTTTCATGCTTTCCTCGCAAGATCAATAGTTGAGTAATACAGATTTATTGCATGCATTTGTTCATCCATCGCCTGAAGGCTGCCGGGGCTACCCGACCAGGAGGGCGATGACGCGCCGGGGGCCATGCATCCCCTTGAAGGGCGTTGCCTGGATGTCCGCCGTCATGCTCGGGCCCGTGATCAGGGTCAGGTGCGCCGGCATGCCGCCCCGGGCCGCGATGATCCGCTCCAGGGCCTGCTCGTAGACCGGTAGAATCCGGTCCACCGGGATGACCACGACGTGGAGGATCGGTGCCAGCGAGACCAGGCGCGGCTGCCGCTCGTCGTGAACGAGGGCGACCGTGCCGGACTCGGCGACGGCCCAGTCCACGCCCGTGATCCCGGCGTCCACCCGATCGAAGACCGCGTCCTTGAAGGCGTCCCGGTCCGTGAAATCCGCCGCCGTCAGGACCTCGACCCCGTTCGCCCGGCCCCAGGCCGCCAGATCGAGCGGCGTCAGGACCTCGTCGGTCGCGATCATGACCGCCTTCCAGCCCTCGGCCCGCGCGATCTCCGCCAGTTTTTCGAGGGCGGCCGCACGGTCGGCGACCCGGTGGACGACCCCCGTCTGGAGGACGAGGTTCTCCGTGAACTTTTCAATGAGCTGTTCCGCGCCCCAGCCGAGTTCCGTCAGGGGCGGCAGCGGGGGTCTCGACGGCGCCTCCCCCCACCGGTCCGTCTTCTTGAGCTTCCCGAGGACGTCCTCTCTCGCAGCGTACGGCATGCTCCCCTCCTTCGCATACAGGTCAGGCCCGCTTCTTGCCCCCTGCCCGCTCCTTCCAGCGTTCATGGAACGTCTTTTCCGCCATCGCCGGCAGGTCCCGGCTCCGGAACCACCCGTCGAGCGGGTCCACGGACCGGCTCAGGAACCCGTCCCGCGCGTCGCGGTTGACCCGGGGGCGCACCCGCTTCGCCCCCTGCCGCCACAACCGGGGATGCGTGGCGGCCCACGCGAAGAGGTCGTAAAGCGTCCGTTCCTTGAGCGGCCGCCCCCGGGACCGCAGCTTCGGGTCACCCGCGGCATCCCGGGCGCGGTAGTAAAGAAGCATCCGGGGATGGTCCACCCCGGCCGGGCAGACGCTCTTGCAGACCCCGCAGAGGGTGCAGGCGCGGAAGAGGTCCGACGTCCCGGAAAATCCGAGCAGGAGCGGGTTCAGGAGCTGCCCCATCGGTCCCGTGTAGGCCCAGCCGTAGGGATAGCCGCCGATCTTCGTATACACCGGGCAGATGTTGGCGCAGGCCCCGCAGCGGATGCAGCGGAAGACGTCCCGGGCGACCGGATCGTCGTAGAGGTCCGCCCGGCCGTTGTCGACGATCACGCAGTAGACCTCCTCCGGGCCGTCGATCGCCCCGGCCGCGCGCGGCCCGGTATCGAAGGAGATGTAGGACGCCATCCTCTGGCCCGTGCCGTTCCGGCACAGGAGGCGGATCATGTGGAGGGCGTCGGCCATCGTCGGCACGACCTTTTCGAGGGACATGATGGAGACCTGCGTCCGGGGGGACGATTTGGCGAAGCGGATATTGCCCTCGTTCTCCACGTTGATGATTGTCCCCGTCTCCGCCACGGCCAGGTTCACCCCCGTCACCCCCATCTGAAGACGGTGAAACTTGTCCCGCAGATGAAGCCGGGCGGCATAGCCGAGCGCCACGGGATCTTCCGTCGGTTCAGCCAGGATGCCCTTTTCCATAAAGAGATCGCGGACCTCCTCGACCGCGATGTTGACGGCGGGGCCGATCAGGTGGAAGGGGGGGCGCTTGAGCATCTGGATGATGAACTCGCCGAGATCGGTTTCGATCGCGTCGACGCCGTTGTCGATCAAGGTGTCGTTGAGCCCGATCTCCTCGCTCAGCATGGATTTTCCCTTGGTGACGTAGGCGACGCCCTTCCTTTTCGCCAGATCGAGGACGAAGGCGTTGGCCTCCGCGGCCGTCCGCGCCCAGACGACCCTCGTCCCCCGCGCGGTCGCGTTCCGCTCGAATTCCTCGAGCAGTTCGGGAAGACGGGTCACGGCCTCGGACCGGATTGCCGCGCCGTACGCCTGGGCGGCGTCGGGATCGGGAAAGGTCGCGAGCGAGATCTGCCGCATCGCGTTGATCACCGGCGGCAGGAGGCCCAGAAAGGCCTTCGAGCGCGTGTTTTTCATCTCCTCCCGGGCGATCTCGATAAACTGTTCGGTCCGGATCTTCATGCGCCCACCCCCTTTCCGTTGCCCGCGAGAAGCGTGGCCAGATGGAAGACCTTCTTCTCCGGATGATGTCGGTGCAGGTAGCCGGAGATATTGAGAAAGCATCCCGGCTCGCACAGGACGAGGGCGTCGGCCTGGCTGTTGATGAAATTCGCGGCCTTCTCCGCGACGAGGACCTCGGAGATGTCTGGATAGTGGAGGGAGAACTCGCCGCCGAACCCGCAGCAGGCATCGGCGGCGTTCAGGGGCACGAGTTCCGCGCCGGCCACGGCCCGGATCAGCTTTTTCGGCTGCTCTGAGACGCCGAGCCCCCGCAGGACGTGGCAGGCCTCGTGATAAGCGAGCTTCCCGCCGAACGTCGCCCCCACATCCTCCACGCCGAGAACGTCGACAAGGTACTGGGACAGCTCGTAGACCCGCGGGGCCAGGGTCTCCGCCCGGGCCTGCCAGTCCGGCTCGCCGGCGAAGAGTTCCGGGTAGTGGCGCTTGACCGTGACGACACAGGAGCCGGCGGGGCTGACGATCGCCTCGTCCTCGCCGAAGACCGTCAGGAAATGCCGGGCGACCTTGCGCGCCTGCGGGAGGTATCCCGCGTTGATCGCCGGCTGTCCGCAGCAGGTCTGCGCCTCGTGGTACACGACCTCGACGCCGAGGCGACTCAGCAGCGCGACGGCGGCCTCCCCGATCTCGGGCAGGAACAGATCGACCAGGCACGGAACGAACAGAGACACCCTCCTCATGCGGATTCCTCCCTTCCCGGCCGTCAAAAGGCCGGATGGCGCGTGTAGAGGCAGACGATGCCGTCCTGCCGGTTGATTTCCGCCTTGGTTTTGCGTCCGTCCGCGACTTCGCGGATGAGGGCGACGATCTCGCCGCCGACCGCCGCCAGACTCTTCCCTTCGAGAATCTCCCCGGCGTTGACGTCCATATCGTCCTCCATCGCCCGGTAGAGTTTCGCCGTGCTGGCCACCTTGACGACGGGGACGGTGGGAAATCCGATCGGATTGCCGCGCCCCGTCGTGAAGAGGACGAGCTGGGCGCCCGCGGCGGCGACCCCGGCGATGGATTCCGTATCATACCCGGGACCGCGCATGAGGACAACCCCTTTTTCGGCCGGGACCTCCGCATAGTCGGTCACCTGGGTGATCGTGCGGCTGCCGGCCTTGACGATGCATCCCAGCGACTTCTCCCGGATCGAACTCATGCCGCCGTCCATGTTTCCCGGGGCGATGACGTAGGGCGCGAGCGGCCCCAGGAGGTCATGGGTCAGCCGTTCGGCGTCGGCGATCATCGTTTGGATCTCTTCCGCGACCGCGGGGGTATTTGCGCGCCGCGCCAGGATCGGGCCCGTCCCGATCATCTCCGTGTCCTCCGTCAGAAGGACGGCGCCGCCCTGGTCGACGAGCCAGTCCGAGGCGAGGCCGACCGCGGGATTGGCCGTGATGCCGGAGAAGGCGTCGGAGCCCCCGCACTCCAGGCCCAGGGTGAGCCGGGAAAATGGAAAGGGGCGACGTTCGCACCGGCCGGCCGCGCGCAGCATTGCGCCCGCGATCTCGATCCCCTTCGCCGCCGACCGCCGCGAGCCCCCGCATTCCTGAATGTTGAAACAGTCGACCGGCTTGCCCGTCTCGGCGACGGCGCGGGCGATGCCCTCGGCCCGGAGGACCTCGCATCCCAGCCCCACGACGAGCACGGCGGCGCAATTCGGGTGCCGGCCCAGATTGACGAGCGCACGGGTGTGGAGCGGGATCTCGACGGCCCGGCCGCAGCCGTGGCCGTGGTAGAGGGGCACCACTTCGGGAAGGGTCCGGGCGATGGCGGCCACGACCCCGTTGGCGCAGGCGACCGACGGGATGACCGCCACGTGGTTCCGGATTCCCACCGACCCGTCCGGCCGGGCATATCCCAGAAACGTCTCCATCTACGGGGTTTCCTTCTTTTCTTCGATGTCCAGGTTGTGGGTGTGAATCCAGCCGCCCCGACGGACGTCCTCCGTGACCTCGCCGATCACCTCGCCATACTTGACGACCGCGGCGCCGGCGGCCAGGTCGGCCAGGGCCACCTTGTGGCTGTACGGAACCGCCGTGAGCGCGGCGAAGGTCCGGCCGTCGGGGAGGGAAACGCTCGCTCCGGCGGGTAGATCCTCCAGGGCGACCGCGACGTTGTCCCGCGGATGAATCAGGATGACGTTCGGCTTCACGACAGGCCCCCTTCCCGGCTCAGCGCATGTCCTTTTTTTCTCCACGAGGCGAGGCGGGATCACCCCTCCAGCCTCACCTTTTCCACCTTGTTCAGGTCTCTCACATAGAAGAACGATCCGATGAAAAACGCCGCGCCACCGAAGAGGGCGAACAGCGGCAGGAATTGGAAGGCCGTGAGCAAATCGTAGCGGTCCGAGATAAACCCGATGAAAATGGGGCTCAAGGAATACCCCAGGAGCATCATGAAGAACTGGGCCAGGCTGTACGATATCGCGCGGAGGCCGGGGTGCACCACGTCCTGGGTCACCGCGGAGCCGCCCGCGGCGAACATCGGGGCCGTAAACCCGAAGAAAATCAGGAAGAGGTATTGCGCCCTCCCCTCCAGGAAGGAGAAGCCGACAAAAAGGAAAAGCGCCGTCAGAAACGAGGTGACGGCCGGGATGGTCATGCGGGCGTTCAGGAACCTCTTTCGGATCCGGTCCGTGATATAGCCGCCGATGGGCGCGCCGAAGATGGCCAGGAGAAAAACGATGGAGGTCTTGAGCCCGGCCTTGTCCATGGGCAGGCCGTCCACGCGGTGGTAGTAGGAGGGAAGCCAGTTCATCAGGCCGGTGGTGACAAAGGTGTTCCCCACGTATCCCAGGTAGGTGAACAGCACCGACGGCGTATGCAGAAACTCCCTCACGATATCGGCAAGCCTCATCTTCACCCGGACGGCCTGTGCGCCGTCTCCGGTGGTTCTCACGATCTGCACGGTCTTGTAATCCTTCACCCAGAAGAAGAGGATGGCCACGATCAGGCCGGGGATGGCGAGGAGGCCGAAGGCGTAGCGCCAGCCCAGGGTCTCGGCGATCACGCCGCCCAGGATGACGCCGATGGCCGTCCCCATGGGAATGGCGGCCGTAAAAAGGCCGTTCATGGTGGCCCGCTTTTCTTCAGGGAAATAGGCGGCGATCATGGCATGGCCGCCGGAGGTATACGCCGCCTCGCCCACGCCCACCAGGGAGCGCATGGCGAAAAGCTGGGTGAAGTTACGGGTGAAGGCGCAGGCGGCCGCGCCGAAACTCCACAGCACCGCCATGATGCCGATGGCTTTTTTCCGGCTCCACCGGTCCACCAGCAGGGAGACGGGAAAAACAAACACCGTCATCATCAGGGTGACGATGGAGGCAAACCAGCCGCACTGGGTATCGGTCAATCCCCAGTCGGCCTTCAGGTAGGGGAAGATCGCCGCCACGACCATCCGGTCGACGTAGTTGAACAGGTAGAGGAGGAAGAGCAGCAGGAAAACGTAATACGCGTAGCCTCTCGAAACGTTGAAGTCTTGCGCTGCGTGCGGATGTCTTGATGCCTCCATGAGTGGGCTCCTTCCCTTTCGGCTGCAACGACATCGGTTGTCAGGTGAACCCTTGTCCGTCACCTCCCTCTCTTCGCTCTCACGTGTTGGAATGATGATGCCGCAACTTAGCGAAGGGTTTCCCTATAGTCAAGACAAAAAGCCGGGCGATGGGCATCCGGGAGGGGGGCGCGGGTGCGGACAAACGTTCCGGGGCGTACACAAAATCCCTCCCCCATGAAATTCGCCTGTTGACTTTCCGAAAGGCTTGTACTATGAGACTCGCCCTGAACCGATTCCCCAGTAGCTCAGTCGGTAGAGCAGATGGCTGTTAACCATCGGGTCCGTGGTTCGAGTCCGCGCTGGGGAGCCAGAAGATCCAGGCTGTAAGACCGCCATCGGTTTTACAGCCTTTTTTTGGGTCCCGACCCAGGTCCAAACGAGGGCGGAAAACCCTCGAATCACGCCCCTAAGGAGGAAATAACAGGATGAAGGATGTTGTTATCGTATCCGCGTGCCGGACCGCCATCGGCGCTTTCGGCGGCAGCTTGAAGGGCTTCAACAGCGCCACCCTGGCGAGTGTCGTGATGAAGGAGGCCATCGCCCGGGCCTGCATCGACCCCGCCCTGATCGAGGACGTGCGCTTCGGCTGCTGCATGGAGCCGGTCGATACCCTGAACGTCACGCGCATCGCGGCGCTCCTGGCCGGAATTCCAGAGACGACCACGGCCGTGACGGTCAACCGCGTCTGCATCTCCGCCATGGAGGCGGTTGTCTCTTCCATGGCCTGGATCCAGGCCGGACTCGCCGAGATCGTCCTGGCCGGAGGCGTGGAACACATGTCCGGGGCGCCCTATTCCGTTCCGGCCGCGCGCTGGGGATGCCGTCTGCAGGACCAGGTCTTCGTGGACAACCTCATCCACGGTCTCCATGCCGGCTCCCACGTGATTCCCGGCCTGGAGAAGGGCCCCATCAAGGAAGGGCCGATCGTCGACCTGTTCCGCGGCAAGCCCTACATCATGGGGATCACGGCGGAACTCATCGCACAGAAGCACAACCTGAGCCGGGAGGAGATCGACGAGGTCGCCCTGCGCAGCCACAATAACGCCGAACGGGCGACCCTCGAGGGCGACTTCGCCGCCGAGATCGTGCCGGTGGAGATCCCCCAGAAGAAGGGCAAGCCGCCGAAGTTCTTTGACAGGGACGAGCATTTCCGGCCGGGGCTCACGATGGCCGATCTCGCCGCGCTGCCGCCGGCCTTCATCCCCAAGATCGGCAAGGTCACGGCGGGGAATTCCTCCGGCATCAACGACGGCGCCGCGGCCGTGCTGCTGATGTCCGCGGAAAAGGCGCAGGCTCTGGGCCTGAAGCCCCTGGCCCGCATCACGGCCGTCGGGCGGGGAGGCTGCCACCCCTCCATCATGGGCCTCTCCCCGGTGCCGGCCGTCCAGGATCTGCTGAAGAAGTCCGGCATGAAGATCGACGATTTCGACCTGATCGAGCTCAACGAGGCCTTCGCCTCCCAGTACCTGGGCTGCGAGCGCGAACTCGGGCTGAACCGCGAGATCACGAACGTCAACGGTTCCGGCTGCGGCCTGGGCCATCCCGTCGGCGCCACGGGGTGCCGCCTCATGGTCACCCTGATCCATGCCTTGAAGAAACGCGGCAAGACCAAGGGGCTGGCCACGCTGTGCGGCGGCGGCGGCGTGTCGCTGGCCGTCGCCCTGGAGGTGCTCTGATCCGGACTTAAACAACGGGCGGAAATCAACGGCGGCCGGGATCCCCCCGGTCGCCGTTTTCGCTTGACCTGCGGCCGGTCAGGGGGATGGACCGGCAGGCCCCGCCGGGGGCGGCGGAACCAGGCCTTCCTGCTCCTCGTCGCCCGCCGGCGACCCCGCTCCGTCGGGCGCCCCGGGAGCGGCCGCCTCCTTGTCCGGCGGGGAGAGCGGATCCGGAACGTCGAGATCCAGCCAGCCCTCCGTCGCCGCCTCCTCCGGTTCCGTCAACAGCTCCTCGAATTCGGGAATGACGATGCCCCGGCGGACCATGATCTGATAGATCCGCTCCGAACGGTAGGCGACGTACCGCGACCCCCCCGTCGGGTTGTACCGCCGGGGATTGGGCAGGACGGCCGCCAGCTGCGCCGCCTCCCGCGCCGTAAGCGCCGCCGCCGGTTTTCCGAAATAGCGCCGGGCCGCCGCCTCGATGCCGAAGGTCCCCTCCCCCCATTCCGCGACGTTCAGGTAGAGTTCGATAATCCGGCGCTTGGAGAGCCGGTTCTCCAGCCGCCAGGTCAGAATGGCCTCCTTGATCTTGCGGACGGGATTCTTAGACGGGGAAAGATAAAGATTCTTCGCCAGCTGCTGGCTGATGGTGCTGCCGCCCACCTTGAACCGCTTCTTTTGCAGATCCTTCTTCAGGGCCTTCTCCATCGCCTTCACATCGAACCCCTCGTGACGCCAGAACTTGTCATCCTCGGCAATGATGACGGCCTTGGCCACGTAGGGTGAGATGCGCGACCAGGGGACCCATTGCTGTTGGACCTTGCGACGGAGGCCCTTCTCCCGCCACTCCGCCTCCCGGTGTTTCATGAAGGCGGTTTTCTTGGGATTCTTCCGCTGCAATTGCGTGATATCCGGAAAAATGAAGTAATACGATATGTTGACGGCAAGCGCCGCCACGGCCACCAGGGCGATCATCCGAACCCATTTCAACATCGACGCCTTCCCGGGACGACTTTTTTCTCTTCACGCGCCTCATACCCCATGCCGGTGGATTTTAAAAGCATTTTTACAGACAGATGCTTAAATTCGCTCAGAAATCATCGCTGTGGGCAAAAAAAGCTTTGACATCCCCGGAAATATCCGATAGAAGGCAACATCTTTTCGTGTGCAGTTTGTCATCCATTGTCAAAATCTGTGCACCGTTACCAAAATGGGGCAACCCCCGACTACCCAAGAGGAGGTACACCATGATGAAACGGCGGATTTTCCCATGGATGGGGCTAGCGGTCCTGTTCTCGTCATTCATCTTCTGCCAGGCGGCTCTGGCAAAGCACCCCTACACGGTCAAGCGCGGCGATTCCCTCGCCAAGATTTCCAATAACGTCCATGTCAGCGTCCACGATCTTCAGGCGGCCAACGGCCTGAAAGGAACCGCCCTGAAACCCGGCCAGGTTCTGGTGATTCCCCAGGCCGGTAAAAAGGGGCTGGCAAAATCCAAACCCGCCGAGACACGAAAAAATCTTCGCACCGTCCGGCGCGGGACGGGGTCTTCGCGGACCTATGTGGTCAAGCGGGGGGACAGCCTGCAGAAAATTGCCCTGAAGACCGGCGTCTCCGCGAAAACGATCAAGCGCCTGAACCATCTGCGCACGCATCGGCTCAAGCCCGGCCAGAGGCTCGCCCTCTCGGCCCCGCGCATCCCGGAGGAAGGCGGCAGCAGCCGCGAACAGGCTCCGCAGGATGTCGCTCTCCGCGGCGGCGCGGAACTGGATGAGGAAGAGGACCTCGGTCCCATCCGCGAGGAAGACTGGGCCGCCGTCGAAAAGGACAAGCTCGCCAGCTCCGAACTCCTCGGGAAATGGAACAACCCCAGCGAGCGGGAACTGCTGGTCAAGGTGGCCAAGGGTTTCATGGGCGCCCCCTACCGTCTCGGCGGCTCTTCCGTTCGCGGCCTGGACTGCTCCGCCTTCGTGAAGAAGATTTACGCGTTCTTCGACGTGTCCCTGCCCCGGACGGCCCATGAGCAATCCCGCGTTGGCAAACACGTGGCCCGCGGGGATCTCGTGGAAGGGGACCTCGTGTTCTTCAACACCCGCCGCCCCATCGGCCACGTCGGCATCTACATCGGCAACAACGAGTTCGTTCATGCCGCCTCCGGGCGATCGAGAATGGTCCGGGTCAACAGTCTCGACGAACCTTACTACAGCAAGCATTTCGTCAAGGCCATGCGTCTGAAGGGCCTGGACGACGGCGTTTAGCGTAGCGTAGCGGTCCGAGCGCATTCGCGAACCCTGGGACGAGTTTCTCGTCCCATTTTTTTTGCCTTGTCATCCCCCCCGCATTACGCTTCCCCCGCGCCCATGCGGGGAAGCGCGGAGGAATGTTGTTGTCATCCGGCGGCGAATATGATAGGAACCGGGCCGTTCCCCGGATCCAGAAACGGCCGGGCGCAACGGGAATCGACAGGCCCCCATGCGGCGTACCCCCCGGGTGCGCCGCATGTTTTGTATGACCGGCGGAAAGATCCGTCAGCGCTCCGGAACCGTTAACCTTCAACCCTTAGCCCTTCATTCAGGTAACCACGGCATGGCCGCAACGCTCACACAGAAGATCCTGGCATCCCATCGGGTTTCCGGCCGCCTCGAGGCCGGCGAGGAAATCGCCATCCGGATCGACCAGACCCTGACGCAGGACGCCACCGGAACGATGGCCTACCTCCAGTTCGAGGCCATGCACTGCGCGCGCGTCCGCACGGAGCTCTCCGTCAGCTACATCGACCACAACACCGTGCAGATCGGTTTCGAAAACGCGGACGACCACCGGTATCTGACGAGCATCGCCCGGAAATACGGCCTCTTTCTGTCCCGCGCCGGAAACGGCATCTGTCACCAGGTCCATCTGGAGCGCTTCGGCAAGCCGGGCCGCACCCTGATCGGATCGGACAGTCACACCCCGACCGGAGGCGGCCTCGGCCTGTTCGCCATCGGTGCGGGCGGTCTCGACGTCGCCCGGGCCATGGCGGGAGAGCCCTTTTATCTGACCTGCCCCCGGGTCGTCCGCATCAACCTTATCGGCGCCCTGCCGCCCTGGGTTTCCGCCAAGGACATCATCCTCCATGTCCTGCAGCGCTTCACGACGAAGGGCAATGTCGGCTGCGTCTTCGAATACGCCGGGACGGGAATCGAGACGCTGACCGTGCCGGAGCGGGCGACCCTCACGAACATGGGCGCCGAATGCGGGGTGACGACCTCCCTCTTCCCCAGTGACGGGATGACGCGGGCCTTTCTCCGGGCCCAGGGACGGGAGGCGGACTGGCTTCCGCTCGCCGCCGACCCCGACGCGGTCTACGAACGCACGGTGAACATCGACCTGTCCGCACTCGTTCCATTGGCCGCCTGCCCGCATAGCCCCGACGAGGTGCGGGCCGTCCGCGACATCGGTCCCCTCGCCGTTCAGCAGGTCTGTATCGGCAGCTGCACGAACGCCTCCTACAAGGACCTGGCCACCGTCGCCCGGATCCTCCGGGGGCGGACCGTCCATCCCGATCTCAGCTTCATCGTAGCCCCCGGTTCCCGCCAGGTGGTACAGAACCTCCTCCGGGACGGCTATCTCGCGGACCTGATCGGGACGGGCGCCCGTCTGATGGAAAACGCCTGCGGATTCTGCATCGGCAACAGCCAGAGCCCCTCCTCCGGCGGCGTCTCCCTGCGAACCTCGAACCGGAACTTTCTGGGGCGTTCCGGCACGAAGGACGCGCGGATCTACCTCGTCAGCCCGGAGACGGCCGCCGCGGCCGTCCTCACCGGCCGCCTGACCGATCCGCGCGACCTCGGCATGGCCTGCCCGTACGTCGACCTGCCGGAACAGTTCTACATCGACGACCGCCTCATCGAGAAGCCGGACGGCGCCTTGGATCCGGACTCTGTCCCCATCGTGCGCGGCCCGAACATCGGCGCCCCGCCGGTCAACACCCCCCTGCCGGAGGCGCTCGACGGCGAGGCCACCCTCAAGGTGGGCGACAAGATCACCACCGACCACATCATCCCGGCGGGGGCGCGGATGAAATACCGCTCCAACATCCCCCGCTACGCCGAATTCGTCTTCGAAATCCTCGACGGGACCTTTCCCGCCCGGGCCGCCCGCATCCGAGACGAGGGCCGCCACAACATCATCGTGGCGGGGCTGTCCTACGGGCAGGGGTCGTCCCGCGAACACGCGGCGATCTGCCCCATGTATCTCGGGGTGAAGGCCGTGATCGCCAAATCCTTCGAACGGATCCACGCCACCAACCTGGTCAATTTCGGCATCCTGCCGCTGATCTTCGCGGACGAAGCGGACTACGACCGGATCGCGCAGGGGGACCGGCTCACGATCCCGAACGTGCGCGCGGCCCTGGAGGACGGAGAAACCCTCGCGGTGGAAAACCGCACGAAACAGCTGACGTTCGTCGTGAGGCACACCCTCTCGCCGCGCCAGCGGTCGCTGATCCTCGCCGGCGGCGCCTTGAATGCAAGCTGCACATCTTGAATGAATGAAAACTTGAGGAGTTGAAGCGATGGCTTTGGTGAAAAAGATCGAGGTGAAAACGACCGTCGTCGAGATGGACGGCGACGAAATGACGCGCATCATGTGGCGGATGGTGAAGGACCACCTGCTTTTGCCCTTCCTCGAGATGGACCTTGCCGCCTACGACCTCCACGTCAAGCATCGGGACGACACGGACGATCAGGTCACGGTGGAGGCCGCCCGGGCGATCATGAAATACGGCGTCGGGGTCAAGTGCGCCACCATCACCCCGACGGAAGACCGGGTGAAGGAATATGGCCTGAAGAAGGCCTGGAAGAGCCCCAACGGCACGATCCGGTCGATGCTCGACGGCACGGTGTTCCGCACCCCGATCCTCGTCCGGAACATCCGCCCCCTCGTCACGACCTGGCGCAAACCCATCACCATCGGCCGCCACGCCTACGGCGACGTCTACAGCGGCGTCGAGCTCGCCGTTCCGGGCCCGGGCCGCGCGCAGATCACGTTCCATCCCGCCGCGGGCGGTCCCGCGACCGCTCAGGCCATCCACACCTTCACGGGGGCCGGCATCGTTCAGGGAACCCACAACACCGATGCCTCCATCGAAAGCTTCGCGCGGGCCTGCTTCACCTACGCCCTGGACCGGAAGATCGACCTGTGGTTCAGCACCAAGGACACCATCTCCAAGGTCTACGACGCCCGGTTCCGCGAGATCTTCGACCGGGAATACGAGGCGGGCTGGAAGGAAAAGTTCCGGGAGGCGGGGATCGAATACTTCTTCACGCTCATCGACGACGCGGTCGCCCGGATCATCCGCTCCGAGGGGGGCGTCCTGTGGGCGCTCAAGAACTACGACGGCGACGTCATGTCCGACATGGTGGCCACGGCCTTCGGCAGCCTCGCCATGATGACCTCCGTCCTCGTGTCGCCGCACGGCTACTACGAATACGAGGCGGCCCACGGCACCGTCCAGAAGCATTACTACAAGCACGTGGCGGGCGAGGAGACCTCGACCAACTCCATGGCGCTGATCTTCGCCTGGACCGGGGGCCTCCGCAAACGCGGGGAGCTGGACGGCACGCCGGAGGTGGTCGCCTTCGCCGACGCGCTCGAGGCGGCCGCCCTCGAAACGGTCGAAGCGGGCGTCATGACCGGGGATCTCCTGGCCGTTGCGGACCCGTCCCCCGACAACCGCAAGGTCTCCACGGAGGCCTTCATTCTCGCCATAGCGGAGAGGCTGCGGCAAAAGCTCCATGGATAGGCCGAACCTGCGGGACCTGACGCTGGAGGAACTGGAGGCCTTCCTCGCCGGCATGGGCAAGGAGGCCTACCGGGCCCGCCAGATCATGCGGTGGGTGCATGCCTTCGGGGTCACGGACTTCGCGGACATGACCACGCTGGCCAAGGATTTCCGTGCGGAAATCGGCGCCCGGGCGCGGCTGGACCTGCCCGAACTGGCCGAGACGCAGGTTTCACGGGACGGGACGAAGAAGGCCCTTTTCCGTCTTGCGGACGGCGAGCGCATCGAGAGCGTTCTCATCCCGGGAAGAAACCACTGGACCGTCTGCGTCTCCACGCAGGCCGGATGCCGGATGGGCTGCCGCTTCTGCCTGACGGGAAAACTCGGGTTCCGGAGGCAGCTCACCCCCGCGGAAATCGCGGGGCAGCTCACGGTCCTCAAGCTCCGGACCCCCGAAGGTCCGGACATCAAGAACCTGGTCATGATGGGCATGGGGGAACCCCTGGCCAACTATGACAACACGGTCAAGGCCATCCGCATCCTCACCTCCGATTACGGGCACGGTTTCTCCAGCCGGAAGGTCACCGTCTCCACGTGCGGCCTGGCCCCCGGGATCGAGCGGCTCGGCCGGGACGTCTGCGTCAACCTCGCCATCTCCCTGAACGCCCCCGACGACGAACGGCGAGACCGGCTGATGCCCGTCAACCGGAAATACCCCCTCGCCAGGCTGCTGAAGGCCTGCCGGGACTATCCCATGCCCGGCCGGCGCATGCTCACCTTCGAGTATATCCTCCTTGACGGCATCAACGACGCGCCCGAGGACGCGGAAGCGCTGTGCCGGCTGCTCAAGGGCCTGCGCTGCAAGCTCAACCTGATCGCCTTCAACGAATTTCCCGGGGCCCCCTTCCGCACCCCCACGCCGGAAAGGATCAGCGCCTTCCAGGGCGTCCTGCTCCGCAACCACTATACGGCCATCCTCCGCGCGAGCAAGGGCGGCGACATCCTCGCCGCCTGCGGTCAGTTGAGCGGCCGGACCGACCTTCAGGAGACTTTCCCATGACGCACCCGCAACTCGTCGCCACCATGAGCCGGCCGGAGTTTTACCCCCACCGCCCCGAGACGGTCGATCTCGTCCAGACCCACATCTCCATGATCTTTATCGCCGGAGACGTCGTTTACAAGGTGAAGAAGGCGGTGAATTTCGGTTTCCTCGACTTCACGACGCTTCAGAAGCGCCGGCACTACTGCGACGAGGAGCTTCGCCTGAACCGCCGCCTGGCCCCGCAGGCGTATCTGGAGGTCGTGGCCATCACGGAAAACCCCGGCGGAGAATTGGCGCTGGGCGGACCGGGGCCCGTCATCGAGTACGCCGTCAAGATGCGCCGCCTCCCCCAGGAACGGATGCTGAAAAAGCTCCTGCAGGAGGGCCAGGCCCGGCCGGAGATGCTCGAGGCCGTTGCGCGCCGGGTCGCCCTCTTCCACGCGGAGGCCGAAACGGGCGGCGAGATCGACCGGATCGGCGGAATCGAAACGATCCGGCGCAATCACGAGGAGAATTTCGACCAGACGGCGCCGTTCGTCGGCCGGACGATCCCGCCCGAGCAGTACCGGTTCATCCGCGCCTACGCCCTGGGCTTCCTGGAGCGGGAACGGGCGCTCTTCGACCGGAGGGTCGCCCACCACCGGATCCGGGACTGCCACGGCGATCTGCACCTCGAACACATCCTGGTCGCCGACGACATCCTGATCTTCGACTGCATCGAGTTCAACGACCGCTTCCGGTATGAGGACGTGGCGGCGGAGGTCGCCTTTCTGGCCATGGACCTGGATTTCAACGGCTATGCCGGCGAGGCCGAGCGCTTCGTGTCGGCCTACATCCGCTCGACGGGCGACGACGCGATCCGGACCCTGCTCAACTTCTACAAGTGCTATTACGCCTACGTGCGCGGCAAGGTGGTTGGGTTCCGCCTCGACGACAACGCCATTGGCGCTTCGGACCGCGAGGAGGCCGCACGGACGGCCGCACGCTATTTCGATCTCGCCTACACCTGCGCCGCCCGGCTGGAGCGCCCGGCCCTGATCCTGGTCGCCGGCCTCATGGGCACGGGCAAGAGCGTGCTGGCCCGGAACCTCGCCCCGCGCCTGGGGGCCGAGATCCTCCGGATGGACGTCCTGCGCAAGGAGCGCCTCGCCCTGAAGCCGACGGACCGGCGCCGGGAGGACTTTGGACAGGGGATCTACGCGGACGACGTTTCCCGCGAGACCTACGCCGAGGCCTTGCGGCGCGCCGAAGACCGCCTGGCGGCGGGCGGCTCCGTCATCATCGACGCGTCGTACAAACGCCAGGACGAACGGCGCCGGGCCGAGGTCCTGGCCCGGCGGTACGGGGCGGCGTTTCACATCGTGGAGTGCCGCTGTCCCGAGGCGGTGATCCGCCGGAGGCTCGACGTCCGCGCGGCGGACGCTGAGGAACCCTCGGACGGCCGCTGGGACATCTTCGAGGCCCAGCGGGCGGATTTCGACCCCGTGTCCGGTTGGGCGCCCGGCGTCCATATCGTCGTCGACACCGGAACGACGCCCGAGGTCATGACGGCCGAGGCCCTCCGCGGCATCCGGCAGGGAGGCTGAAGGCGGCTCTTCGATAAACCTCAGGGGGTTGGGGCGACAGCGGGGGCGGGGGCGTCGTCGGTCAGGCCCATGGCCTTCCTTTGGGCCTCCTCCTCGGCGAGGCGGCGGCGGGTTTCCCGGAGGAAATAATCCACCTTGTAGTCCAGTCCGAGGTTCGCGTAATCCCGCGCGATCCCCTCGAACCGTTTCAGGGCGGCCGCGTAGCGCTTCGACCGGAAATAGAACCGGCCGACGTAAAATTCCTGCTCGGCGAGGTTCCGCCGGCAGTCGATCAGCTTCTTTTCCGCCATGAAGGCGAACCGGCTGTCCGGGAAGCGGGCGATCAGGCGTTCGAATTCCCGCTGCGCCCGGACCGTCTCCGACTGATCCCGGTCGATCGTCGACATCTGGTTGTAGTGGCACATGCCGGTCTGGTAGAGGACGTACGGCAGGTTGTCGTTGGTCGGATGAAGCCCGGCAAATTCCGTGTAGGCCGCCTCCGCCTCCACGTAATTCTTGTCGCTGAAATGGGCGTCGGCAATGCCCAGTTCCGCGAGCAGGGCCAGGGGGCTCAGGGGATGCTGTTCCCTGACGCGCTGGAAGTTTTCGATGGCCTTTTCATACCGGCCGGCCTGATAATCCTCAAAGCCCTGACGGTACAGCCCCTCGGGCGTCGCCCGGGACAGGTCCTGGTGGCGAAACCAGCTGCAGCCCGCGAGGAGAACGACCAGGACCACCAGCAGACCGGCCTCCCACGCCGCGCCGCGCCGCCGGCCATCCCCCGTTCCCCGGCCCGTGCGGTCCGGGATCTTCTCTCTCCGCCGGCCGATCACGACTGAAAGACTTTCCCCACGAACGCCTCCAGGCGGTCTTTGGGAACCATGCCGATCAGGGTATCGACGAGCTTCCCCTCCTTGAACAGCAGGAGGGTCGGAATGCTCCGGATCCCGTAGGCGGAGGCTGTGTTCGGGTTGTCGTCCACGTTGACCTTGGCGACCTTGAGTCGATCGCGGTTCTCCTCCGCCAGCGCCTCCACGAGCGGCGCGATCGCCTTGCAGGGTCCGCACCACGGCGCCCAGAAATCGACCAGGGCCGGTTTGTCCGCCTGGATGACCTCGCCATCGAAATCCGCGTCGGTGACATGGATGATCAAGTCCTCGTTTGCCATGGCGTCCCTTCCACCTCCCTTTTCTGCACTCAAATCTTTCCGTTCCGCCGCCCGCCCCGACGGGGCCCGCTCGCGGCGCACCCGGGGCTGGCAACCTATCTCACACAATTTTGCCGGATGTCAAACCCTATTTCGGCGCCCCGGCCTTTGACAACCGGGCGCGCTTCTGTTAAACGGTGCTGCATGATTCCTGTCCCGGGAGGTCACCCCCATGTCCCGCATCGGCTTCATCTCCGGCGCCGCCCTTGAGCGCCTCGACCCCTTCCGCAACCTGAGGCCGCAGGTCGCGGAAACGGCCTTCGGAACGGCGACGGTCCACGCGTCGGAAACACTGGCGTACATCCGGCGCCACGGTCCGGACGCGGACGGCTACATCCTCCCCCACCGGATCAACCACGCGGCGAATCTGAAGGCCCTCAAGGATCTGGGCTGCACGGAGGTCATCGGACTGAACTCCGTCGGCTCCCTGAAGACGCGCCTGTCGCCGGGCGCCATCGTCGTTCCGCACGATTTCATCGAGCTTTACGGAACGTCCACGGTCTTCTCGAACCGGCCGGTTCACATCGTCCCCGTCCTTGACGAACCGGTGCGACGGCGGCTGATCGCCGCGGCGGGGACCGCCGGGATCGAGGTGATGGCGTCGGGGATCTACTGGCAGACGACGGGCCCGCGTCTGGAAACCCGGGCGGAGATCGCGATGATGGCCGCATTCGCCGACGTGGTCGGCATGACCCTGGCCGGCGAGGCCGTCATCGCGTGCGAGCTCGAGCTCGCCTACGGCTCCCTGTGCTCGGTCGACAATTACGGTCACGGGCTTGTGGACTCGCCGCTGACCCCGGCGCAGATCGCCGCCACCGCCCGTGAAAACGCCGACCGCATGGGGCGGATCGTCCGCGCCTACCTGGAGCGCCGTCCGGAAACCGCGCCCTGAGGCGTCGGGCCGCGTCCCGGGAACGGCCGCACCCTTTCGCCGGCACGCCGCCGAGGCCCGCCCGACTCCCCGCGCCCGGTCTAAAAGGCCCCCAACTGGCAGGGCTTGACCTTGATCTTCAGGACTTCGCAGGCCGCGGTAACATCCATCTTGGGGATCCCGCGGCGTTCCGCGATGTCCCAGGCGGAGCGGCAGGGAAGGCGGCCGCTGACGCAGGCGGCCCGGATGTCCGTCTCGAGCTCCGGAGAAACCCCGGCGGCGGGCTTGACGGCCTTCCGGTCGGGGGCAAAGCCGAACAGACCGAGTTGGCACTTCGTGATCACCACCTCCATCAGGTCCACCGCCTTGCCGACTTCGCCCATCGTGACGTCCATCTGTCGGCAGATCGTTTCGGCGCGCCGGCAAGAAATCTGGCCCTCGGCCGACTTTTCCCGAATCGCCGCCGCGAGTGCCGGGCTCACCGACCGCTCTCCCCGGTGCTTGTCCGCAAAATGCCCCTTGTCTTTTTCCGTCATGTTCCGACTCCTCGCCGCCTCAGTAATTGAGATAATGAAAGGGTTCGATGGCCGACAGGGCCTCCGTATCGAGGGTCTGGATGCCGTGCTTCCGAAGGAGTTCGTCCGTTTTGTCCATCTGGTCGACATCGACGACAAAAACGGCCTTCTTGCTGCCCTCGAGGACGAAGCCGTAGGCGTTGTTGATGTTGACCGCCTCGCGGGCCAGAAGCTGGGTCAGCCGGTCGAGTCCGCCGGGCTTGTCCTCGAGCAGGACGGCCAGGACGTCGCGGAGCTGCACCGTCATCCCCGCCTGGGTGAGGGCCTTCGCGGCGCGCCTGGGATCATCCACGATGAAGTTGATCACCCCGAAGGTATCGGCCGTGGTGATGTTCGTCGCCCGGATGTTGATCTTTTCCTTGGCCAGGATGCGGGTTACCGCCGCCAGCCGGCCGGGTTTGTTTTCCGCAAAAATGGAAATCTGCTGGGCAATCATGATTCGACCCTCCCTGAGACGTTGGGGTTTCGCGGGGCGGCGCCGTCGAAGATCAGTCCTTGCGGTTGTCCACGACCCGGACCGCCTTCCCCTCGCCCTTCGGCAGGCTGCCCGGCTCAACCAGATCGACCTTCGGCGTGATGAGGATGTCGCTCTTGAGGTCTTCGACGATCCTCCGCCGCAGGCCCTCCAGCTGCTTCAGATCCCCCAGGAAGAATTCCCGGTTGACCTCCACCTTGACGGTCATGTGGTCGTTGTACCCCTCCCGGTCGAGGACGATCAGGAAATTCTGTCCGACGCCGGGGATGTCCATCAGTTTCTTCTCGATCTGGATGGGGAAGATGTTGACACCCTTCAGGATCAGCATGTCGTCCGTCCGGCCTTTGATCCGCTCGATCCGCCGATGCGTGCGTCCGCAGGGGCAGACCCCCGGGATGATCCGGGTCAGATCCTTCGTCCGGTAACGGATAATGGGCATTCCCTCCCGCAGGAGCGTCGTCAGGACCATTTCCCCCTCTTCCCCGTCCGGAAGCGGCTTCAGCGTTTCCGGATCGACGATCTCGAGGATGTAGTTGTCCTCCCAGAGGTGCATCCCGTTCTGTTCGGGACATTCGAAGGCCACGCCCGGACCGTTCATCTCCGACAGCCCGTAAGAGTTGAAGGCCTTGAACCCGTAGAACGCCTCGATCTTCTGGCGCATCTTCTCCGAGTGCGGTTCGGCGCCGATGAAGGCGATCTTCACCTGGGTGTCCCGGCGGGGATCGACGCCGAGCTCCTCGAACACCGTGGACAGGTGCAGGGCGTAACTGGGGATGATGTGGATCACCGTCGTCGCGAAATCCCGCATGAGCTGGATCTGGCGTTTGCTGTTGCCGGCGCCGGCCGGAATGACGAGCGCGCCGATCTTCTCCGCCCCGTAGTGGAACCCCAGGCCGCCGGTGAACAGGCCGTAGGTCATCATGTTCTGGAAGACGTCGGACCGTCGCATGCCGGTCATGTACATCGAGCGGGCGACGATGTGGGTCCAGGCGGCGATGTCGCCCGCCGTGTGAAAGATCACCGTGGCCCGGCCCGTCGTCCCGGAGGACGAATGCATGCGGATCAGCTCGTCCCGCCCTACGGCGAGAAATCCGTAGGGCCAGTGTTCCCGGAGATCGTCCTTGGTGGTCAGGGGGAGTGTCGCGACATCGGCGACGCTCCGGACGCTCCGGGCATCCACCCCGGCCGCCTTGAGCCGCTCCGCGTAGTAGGGCGAGCGGGACGCCCATTCGAGGGTTTGGGCCAACCGTTCGATCTGCATCCGCTCCAGCGCGGTCCGATCCATCGTTTCGATTTCCTTGTCCCAGTACATGCCTGTGCCTCCCGCCGATCTTCTGACGGTTTTCTACAACTCCCGGTCGATTTTATCAAGTCCTATCTGGGTTGTGACCGCGGGGGCTTGCATTTCCGAACAGGGCGAGGTCGTTGACCATCACGCCGTCGATGAAGTCTGCCGCCCGGCACCGGTCGACCTCCCGGCGGTCCTTCGCCACCCAGGGAAACACCCGGATCCCGCCGGAATGGACACACCGCAGCGCCTCCGCGTCGATCACGCTGAGCCTCGGGTGAACGCTCTCCACGCCGAGCTTCCGCACGTCTTCGCGGAACCGCCTCCAGGCCCGATCGTAGAGCAGGCCGGTCCTCACCTGCGCATCGGCCCGCTTCATCCCGGCCAGCACCCGCCGGTCGAAGGCCGAGACGATGACGCGGTCGACGGCCCCCTTCCGCCGCAGGAGCGCGGCCAGCGCGACCTCCATTCCGGCGGATTCCGACCGGCGGCCCTTGATCTCGACGTTCAGCGTCACCTGCGCCCCGACACGGTCGATCACCTCCGCCAGGGTCGGGATCGGGACCCGGCCGAATGCCGTCATGCCGTTGGGGTAGCTGAAGCGCCGGAGTTCGGCCAGGGACAGATCGGCCACCCGCCCCCGGCCGTTCGAGGTCCGGTCGACCGTCGCGTCGTGGATCACGACGAGTTCGCCATCCCGCGAGAGCCGGACGTCGAGCTCGATCATGTCCGCCCCGGCCGCGATGGCCCCCTCGAACGCCGGCAGCGTATTCTCCGGGTAACGCGACGAATAGCCCCGGTGGGCGATCTTCAGGAAGGCGGGTGGGGTGGGGTGCGGGTCCGTCAAGGATTCATCCCTTGAAGATGCGTCGGCCCAGGCGGGAGATCCGCCGGTACAGGGGCAGGGAGGCGTCGATCTGCTTCAGGGCCGCGTGGGTGGCCTCCTCCCCCTTCCGGACGAGTTCCCCCGCCCGGCTGAAGTCCATCCAGTGCAGATCGCCCACGTCGGGGCGGATGACCACGTCCGCCACCGCGAGTTCCGTGGCCTCGAGCGTGTTGGCCGCGATTTCCCCGGCGCGCTGGATGATGCCCTGCGCCGTCGCCATGTTGCCGTCGGGCGTCAGTTCCCGGTCCACCATCACGGCAATCACGACGTCCGCCCCCGCCGCGCGCGCCGCGTGCACGGGGACGAGGCTCGTGATGCCGCCGTCGGCCAGGAGCCACTCCCCGTGCCGGACCGGCTCCACGGCGCCCGGAACGGCGCAACTGGCCAGCACGGCCTGACGGAGCGGTCCCTCGGAGAAGACGACCTGCTTGCCCGTGATCAGGTCGGTGGCGACCGCCCGGAAGGGGACGCGGGTTGCGCGGATGTCGCCCTCCGGGAGAAAGTAATCGATGAGCGAACGGAAATCCTCGGTGGGGAGCACCGCCGGACGGAAGAAGGCCCGGACGAGGTGAAAACGGTTCAGGACGAAGGCCCGGGCCTTTCGCCAGCGGCCCTTCTGATCCGGGGAGATCGCCAGTCCGATGGATTTCAGCGTGGAGGCGCCGAACTCGGGGCTCGACAGATAGGCATCGACCTTGGCCTGGATGTCCCGGGGGGACTGGCCGCTCGCGTAGGCCCCCCCGATCAGCGCGCCGGCGCTGGTCCCCACGATCAGATCGATGGGAATCTCCTCGCGTTCCAGGATCCGGAGGACGCCGATATGGCAGAACCCCCGGACGCCGCCGCCGCCCAGTGCCAGGGCCACGCGCTTCCCCGTCCATCTCATGGCTGGTCTCTCCCCCGCCCGTATCCTCAGCCCATGAGCCCCTTTTACCGGCGCCGTCCGCGCCTGTCAACAGGGAATCCAAACGCTGTACGCCCCAGGGCTCACCTCCAAAGGTGACCTGATAAAACCGGACATATCGTGTGTCACTGACAATCCCTGCCACATCATCTTGATTAAAAAGGTTGACCGGTATAGCATGTCCGAACGCGATTGGGGATCGCATGAAAGGGGTCAAACCATGGACGAACGATTATACGGTCATTTCTCCGTCCAAGAGATCGTTTCGGACGAAGGCGGCGTTCGATTGCGCGGGGCGGAAAAAAACGTGATCGGAGAAATATCGCTGAAGATCTATATCAACGGCACGGAGTACGCCTCCCTCCTGTGCCTCAACCATTTGACCGAAGAGCTGGCCCTGGGGTTTCTCTACAGCGAAGGCGTGATCGATACGATGGCCGATGTCGTATCCATCACGTATAACGAACGCCTCTTTGCCGTGATGATCGACCTGGCGCCCGGAAGATCGGTCGAGAAATGCGAAAGCCTGCGCAGCGTCACGTCCGGATGCGGCAGATGCTTCACCTACATCAATCCCATGAAGCACGAGAAGTTTCTGCGGGTGGCGAACCGGAACCGATACCCGCTCCGGACGATCCTGGGTTCCATGAAAGACTTCGAACGGCGCTCCGAGGTTTATCGCGAGATCGGCGGCGTCCACAGCGTCCTGTTCCAGCATGACGCCTTCTCCGTCTTCAACGAGGATATCGGGCGGCACAATTGTTTCGACAAAATCGCCGGCGTGCTGTTGCGAAACGGCAGAATGGATCTGGTCGGCAGCGGCATGATGTTCGTCAGCGGACGGGTCTCTTCCGAAATCATCACCAAGGTCATCCGTCTCGGCGTGCCGGTCCTGGTTTCCCGGTCCACCCCCACCGCGGCCGCGGTCAATCTCGCCCGCGAGTACAACGTCACGCTCCTGGGCTATGTGCGGCGCAACACCGGCGTCGTTTACGCCGGGGCCGAACGATTGATATAGGAAGATCCGGACATGTCTTCGATTTGCCTCAGCGTCAGGCGCTGGCACGTAATCGCAGATGCGTCTTTTCTTGGAAAAGTTCTTTAATCTTTCAGTCAGATCAACAAGTCATCGTTAGACCCGGGCCGGCGTCCCGGAAAGGAGAACGGTCCAGGACCTCTCTCCACTTCCTCAGTCCCTTCCTCTTCAAACGACCCATCCGAGAGGGTTTAGCCTTTTTCTTCTATATCCTGACCCCGCCAGATACGATAGACAGCGGGGTAGATGACAAGTTCCAGGATTGTGGAAGTGATCACGCCGCCGACCATCGGGGCGGCGATCCGCTTCATGATGTCGGCGCCGGTGCCGTGGCTGAAGAGGATCGGAACGAGACCGGCCAGGATCACGGAAACCGTCATGATCTTCGGGCGGATGCGCTTCACGGCGCCGTGCATGATGCTCTCGGTCAGATCCGCGACGTTGCGCATCTTTCCCTCTTTCTTCCACTGCTCATAGGCGAGATCGAGGTACAGGAGCATCACGACGCCCGTCTCCGCGTCGAGACCGGCCAGGGCGATGATCCCCACCCAGACGGCGATGCTCATGTTGTAGTTGAGGAAATACAGGAGCCAGAACGAGCCGACCAGCGAAAAGGGCACGGCGAGCAGAACAATCGCCGTTTTTACCGCTGAGCGGGTGTTTAGGTAGATGATGACGAAGATGATCAGCAGGGTCAGCGGAATCACCATCTTCAGCCGCTCGTGGGTCGAAACTAAATATTCGTATTCGCCGCTCCAGGTCAGGCGGTAGCCCGCCGGGATGTTCAGGGTCGCCGCTTTTTTCTTTGCCTCTTCAACGTAGCCGCCCATGTCCCGGCCGGTGACGTCCACGAAGACATAGGCCGCAAGCAACCCTTCCTCGCTCTTGATCGCGGTCGGTCCTTTGATGATCCGGAAATCCGCCACATCGCCCAAGGGGACCTGCAACGCCTCCGGCGCGACAGCCATGCCGGAGGTCGGGGCGGTGGCTGGACGGTTCGTCATCATGACCGGCACGAGGATCCGCTTGAGTTTGTCCACATCGTTCCGCAATTCCCTGGGATACCGGACATTCACCGGATAGCGCGCCCGCCCTTCGACCGTCATCGTCAGGTTCATCCCGCCGACGGCGGCCTGGATCACCTCCCCGATGTCGTCCACCGTCAGGCCGTAGCGCGCCGCCTCGCCTTTCTTGATCACAATATCGAGAAAATACCCGGTCGTGACCCGTTCCGCGTACACGCTGCGGGTGCCCGGAATCTCCCGGAGCCGCTCCTCCAGGGCCAGGCCAATCTTCTCGATCTCGTCCAGATTCGGTCCCAGAATCTTGACCCCGACGGGGGTGCGGATGCCGGTGGCAAGCATGTCGATCCGGGCCTTGATTGGCATTGTGAAGGAATTGGATACGCCGGGGATCGCCAGGGCGTCGTTCATCTCGTCCTTAAGCTTCTCCACGGTCATGCCCGCGCGCCACTCCTTCTCGGGCTTCAGGTTGATTACCGTTTCGAACATCTCGAGCGGCGCCGGATCCGTGGCCGTCTCGGCCCGGCCGGCCTTGCCGAAGACCTGGGCAACCTCCGGGAACTGCTTCAGGATCTTGTCCTGCATCTGAAGCAGCACCGACACCTCGGAGACGGACGCCCCGGGCATCGTGACGGGCATGTAGAAGAGCGTCCCCTCGTACAAGGGCGGCATGAATTCCGAGCCGAGCTTGAGAAAGGGATAGGCCGTCATCGCCATAATGACGACCGCAACGACGATCACCGTTTTCCGGAAGCGGATCGCAAAACGGGCGACGGGTTCATACAGCTTGTGCAGGACGAAACTGACGGGATTCCGCTCTTCGGGCCGAATCTTGCCCCGGATAAAAAGCGTCATCAGCACCGGCGTCAGCGTGACCGCGAGGAAGGAGGAAAACAGCATCGCGAAGGTCTTCGTATAGGCCAGGGGCTTGAACAGCCGGCCGGCCTGGGCCTCCAGCGTAAAGACCGGCAGGAATCCGACCGTGATCACGAGGAGCGAAAAGAAGAGCGACGGCCCCACCTCCTGGGCCGCCGCAACGATCACGTCGACCCTGTTGCCCGGTCGTCCCTCTTTCTCCCACGCTTCGAGTTTCTTGTGGGCGTTCTCCACCATGATGATCGCGGCGTCCACCATCGCCCCAATCGCGATCGCAATGCCGGAGAGGCTCATGATGTTGGACGTGACGCCCAGATAATACATGCAGATAAACGAGATCAGGATCGCGATCGGGAGCGTCACAATCACGACCAGGGCGCTTGGCAGGTGGAAGAGAAAGATCAGACAGACGATGCTGACGGCCAGGACCAGCTTAAGGATCTCATCCTTCAGCGTATCGATCGAGCGCCGGATGAGATCCGAGCGGTCGTAGGTCGTGACGATCCGGACGCCTTTCGGAAGGCTTGGGGCGATGTCGCTTTTAATCTTCGCCTTGACCCGCTCAATGACGTTCAAGACATTCTCTCCGAACCGGACGACGACGATCCCTCCGGCCACCTCCCCCATCCCGTCCAGATCCGCCAATCCCCGGCGGATCTCCGGACCGAGCTGGACGCGGGCCACGTCCTTTAAGAAGATCGGCGTTCCGGCCGGGCTTGCCCCCACGGCGGTGTCTTCCAGATCCTTGATGTCCTGGATATAGCCCCGGCCGCGGACCATGTATTCGACGCCGGAGAATTCGAGCACCCGGCCCTCGACATCCCGGTTGCTCCTGCGGACGGCCTCCATGACCTTCGTAATCGGGATGTTGTAGGCGGACAGGCGATTCGGATCGACGGTCACCTGGTACTGCTTCACGAACCCGCCGACGCTCGCCACCTGGGAGACGCCGGGGACGCTCTCCAAAGCGAGCTTGACGATGTAGTCCTGGATCGATCGGAGTTCGGACAGGTCATGGCCGCCGGTCTCATCGACGACGGCGTAGGAGAATCCCCAGCCCAGGCTCGTCGCATCGGGTCCGAGCACCGGATTGACGTCGGCGGGGATCTTGTTCTTCACCGCCTGGAGATACTCCAGAATCCGGCTCCGGGCCCAGTAGATATCGGTCCCTTCCTTGAAGATAACGTAGATGAAGGAGCTGCCGAGGAAGGAAAACCCGCGGACGGCCTGGACCTTCGGGGCCGCGAGCAGGGTCGAGGTGATCGGGTAGGTGATCTGGTCCTCGACCAGGTCCGGACTCCGGCCCGCCCATTCCGTATAGATGATCACCTGCGTGTCGCTCAGATCCGGGATCGCGTCGAGCGGCATGTTCTTTAGCGCCCAGTAACCCCAGAGCAGCGCAAAGAGCATCGCGAAAAAGACGATAAATTTATTCCGGGCGCTTAACGCGATGAGTTTGGCGATCATGCATATATCCTGAATTCAGTCGTCGGCTCCAAATCATCCCGGGAAACAAAGGATCGCGCGCGATACCGCCATGGACATCGCGTTGCCGCTAAGGACGACGGACAGGTTTTACACCCTTGAGCTGGGCCTCGGAATCGATGAGGAAATTGGCGGCGGCGGCGACCCTTTCCCCCGCCTTGAGGCCGCGCAGGACTTCGGCAAAGCCGTCCGCCCGGAGACCCAGCTGCACCTCACGCGGCTCGAACGCGCCGCCCCCCCGGTCCACATAGACCACCTGCCCGCGGCCGGTGTCGATGACGGCTGATTCTGGAATCGCGAGCCTCCGGCCGGAATCGATCCGGATCTCCACATTCATGAACATCTGTGGCTTGAACCGGCCGCCCGGATTGGGCAGCGTCAGGCGGACCTTCGCCGTCCGGGAGTCCGCGCTCATGGTGGGATAGAGATAGTCGATCCGCGATACAAGTTCCCGGCCCGGCAGCGCACCGAGCGTAAGTCGCGCCTGCTGGCCGACATGGATCAGCGGCAGTTCGTATTCGTAAATGTCGGCGATGACCCAGAGGGTGGAAAGATCGGCGATATCGAAGAGCTTCTCTCCCGGCATGATCCGCATCCCGAGGACGGCCATCTTCTGGGTGATCGTCCCGTCGGCCGGACTGTAAAGCGTCAGCGTCCGGACCGGCCGGCCCGTTTCCTCGATCCTTCTGATCTGCGCCTCGGAGATGTCCCAGAGGCGGAGGCGCTGCCGGGCGGCATCGAGCGTTGCGGAGGCATCCTGCTCGATCATCCGCTGCACATGGGGTATGGCGCCGGATGTGCCGGTTGAATCGACCGGCGGCACTGCGGGTGGAGCGCCTTCATGTCCGGCATGATCGGCACCTGGAAAAGCGGAATTCGATGTTTGCTTTCCTGCCCATTTTATGATCCCGAGGAACTCCTGCTGCGTCGCAAGGAGTTCCGGACTGTAAAGTTCCGCCAGCGGCTCGCCTTTTTTCACAACGCGTCCGGTATAATCGACATAGAGCTTCTCAATCCAGCCCTCGACCTTTGCATTGACCGTGGTCAGCCTTCGTTCATCGGCTTCGATCCGCCCCACTGTCCGGATGACTTTCCGGATGGGCTTCACCGCAACTCGGACCGTCTTGACGCCGATCGCCTGGCGCTGTTCCGGGGTGATTTCGACCTGGGGCGGCGCCTCCGCCACCTCTTCAGGTGAAGGCGGCGCCTTGACCCTCTGTTTGACGGTCTTGTTCTTCTCGGCAGGCAAGGGCACCGCCTGACTACCATGTCCCGCGTGACCTTGGGCGAAAGCAACGGTGGCAGCGGCCATTGCCCCCCACAGGAGGCTTGACACACCCAGAACGCCGAGAACCCACAAAATCGGGAGAGAAACCTTCAGTCTCATTCTTTTTCGCCTCCAAGCGCTGCCGCAGTAATCGCATGGAGCCGCGCAATCGCTTTTCCCCGTTCGGTGAACTGCCCCCAGTAAAGCGTTTCGTAATCCAGCAGGGTCTTCACCTGCGAGATCACGAAGGCGGCCTCCGTTCTTCCCGTGGCGTAGCCCGACAGCGCCAACTCAACCTCCTGAGCATTCCGTGGAATAAGCGCGCCCTTGTAAAGGTCCATCAGCCTATCCGCTGATCGGACCATCGCAAGATTGTCCCGGACCGCCGCGGCAATCATGAGTTTCGCCGCTTCAAGTTCTCCTTGCGCCTGGGCGAGCGCCGCCTTCGCCTCAAGGACGGCCGGTTTCTGTTTGGTTGCGTAATACAGCGGTATATTGATCGTTGTCGTGGCGCTCCACATGTCTTTGAAGTCGCCCGAGCGATTGAAGTAGCTCGCGTTGACTTCGAAATCCGGGTAATATTCCCTCTCTGCCATTCGAAGTTTAGCCTGAGCTGCGTCAATCATTTTGTTGCGGGATGTTATTTCGGGTGAATGTTCGAGGGCCAGCTTGACTGCTTGATCGGCATCCGTTAGGAAGGGCCGATACGCGGGGTCCCTCGGCCGCCCGAAAAACGTTCCTTGCTTCCGGCCAAGCACGGCCCCGATCATCGCCTCGATGGACTGTATCTTCTGACGGAACATCTCCTCCTTTTCCATGAGCATGTATTTCTCCGTCTGGGCCATCAGCACTTCCTGCTGCATCGCCTTTGCGGCGCCATAACGCGACAGGGTTAATGCTTCGATCTTCACGAGGAGATCTCGTTTTCCGGCAAGCAGATCGATATTTTTGTATGCATAGAAGAGGTCGAAATAGAGTTCCTGAATCCGCGCGGCGATCTTGAGTTTCAGAAGCTCGTGCATGACCTCCAGGCTCTCGGCATCCCGCACGGCCATCTCCCCTTTCAGGGCACGTTTACCGGGGAAAAAGAACTGCTGCGAAGCCGAGAACATCCACTGGGCGCCCTCCATCTCGCCATAGGTGTAACGGTTGAAGCCCTCGTTCTGATAACCGAACATCAACATGGGATCAGGGAGACTTTTCGCCTGTGGGATCCTGTAGCGGGCCGCTTCGATCCGTGCCCCGGAGGCTCGGATCTCCGGGTTGTTCCGGAGCGTTTCGTCGATCATATCGGCAAGATTCAGGTCCTGGGCGGCTGCCGACGCCACCAGGCAAAGAAATGCCAGAACCCCACTGCCCGCTTTAACGACCCTATTTAACATCCACATTGATCTTGACCGTTTGGGTCTTGCCGCCCCGGAGAATCTTGATATTCACCGTCCACGGACCCGACATGGAGAAATCGAGCGTCGCTAAATACCGAGCGCCCTTTAAGACCGTCTTTGCTTTGTAATTCATCGCCGGCATTCCGGGCATGGCGGGCATGATGTACTCCACCGCCACCACGGCATCCGTCACCGCCTTGCCTTTGACGTCCTGGATCCCGACCTCCATTTTATTCTGGCCTGCAATTGGCGGATTCCGGTCGATCTTGATCTGGACCGTCAAGTCACCCGCCTTTTTCGTTACCTCATAGTCCTTCCCGTAAACCAGGCCTACCGACAAGAAAAGGGTCATCAAAATCAAAACTGCGCGCTTCATGTGCTCCTCCTTTGATAGATGTTAGTCTTAGGCCCGATGGAGAAGAAATCCATCCGTGTCGGCTATATTTTATCATAGATTAAGTCATGCTTCGTTGTTTTATTTTGCTCTATGTCAGGAACATGAACGGCTCATAGGTCTGCCGTGAGGACCCCCACGTCGTCTCCGACCCGGACATCGCCGCCAACGAGGACCCTGGCGAAGATTCCTTCCCGGGGCATGACACAGTCGCCAACGGCGTAGAAGATCGCGCACCGGGTATGACAGATCTTGCCGATCTGGGTCACCTCCACGATGGCCTCGTCCCCGATCCGAAGCCTCGTTCCGACGGGCAGTGCGGGGAGATCGAGACCGGCGGTCGTGATATTTTCGGCAAAATCGCCGGCGACAACAGCCAAACCCTTCTGCCGGATCTTCTCGATACTTTCCTCCGCCAGCAGGCTAACCTGCCGGTGCCAGTCCCCGGCATGGGCATCGCCTTCCAGGCCGGACTGGGCAATCAATCGGCCGCGCTCCACGGGGTCCTTGCGGACCCCAACCCGGGGGGCAATATTAACGGACAGGACCGTTCCGCTGATCTTTTCCACTTGGATTTCCTGTCCCGATCGGTCACATGCGAGAATCGGCATATGGATCGAAGGTATTTCCGTAAGCGTGCGGAGACAACCTAAATGCCCGCCCCTGTTTCGAACGCTTCCGTATCGGCAAAGAAGGGCATCGTCCTGCGCTTCTTTTCGATCCCGGGCCTGTCCGGATCCGCGGGATGGATCCCCTGCCTCGCCTCGATTTCGTGGAGCCGTTCCTCCAGGGTCTCCATCTGGCGTCCATAGAATTTGAACGCCTCGGCGATCGGATCGGGAAGTTTGCTGTCCGTGAGTTCCCTCAGGTCCGCCTCGGAAAAGCCGAATCCCAGACGCGCGGGCACGCCGACGGCGACCGCCCGCGGGGGAACGTCGTGAACCACCAGCGATGCCGCCCCGATCCGCGCCCCGGCGCCGACCGTGACCGGGCCGAGTACGATCGATCCCGCCCCGATCATCACCTGATCCCCGATCGCGGGATGCCTTTTCCCCTTCTGCAGGCTGACACCGCCGAGAACGACTCCCTGATAGAGGTGAACGTCGTCCCCGATTTCCGCGGTCTCGCCGATGACCACTCCGGCCCCGTGATCGATGAAGAAGCGCCGGCCGATCCGCGCCCCGGGATGAATCTCGATCCCCGTGAGGAACCGGCTCACGTGGGAGACAAACCGGCCCCAGAACCACCACCGCCGACGCCAGAGCGCGTGGGCCAGACGATGCATCCATACCGCATGAAGTCCGGGGTAGCACGTCAGGACCTCCGCAAGACTCCGTGCGGCCGGGTCCTTCTCGAAAACCGTCCGGATATCCTCCTTCAGGGTCCGGAACACCGTCGGTGGCCGGTGGGGTTTTGCCGGGGCGTCGTTGATGGCTGATGCGTCGAGAGGCGACATGTTTCAGACCCCGATTCCCTCGAAGAGCACCGTGGACAGGTAGCGTTCGCCGGCGTCGGGGAGGATGACCACGATCGTTTTTCCGGCAAAGGCCTCCTCCGCGGCCAGGCGGGCGGCCGCCGCCACGGCGGCGCCGCTGGAAATTCCGGCCAGGATCCCCTCCTCCCGGGCGAGGCGCCGGGCGAACTGCACGGCCTCGTCGCCGGCGACGGGCTCGACCCGGTCGATCAGGCTGAGATCGAGGACCGCGGGGATGAACCCGGCTCCGATGCCCTGGATTTTATGGGGTCCGGGTCTGATTTCCGCCCCGGCCAGATACTGGCTGATGACGGGGCTCTCCCTGGGTTCGACCGCAACGGAGACGAGCGGCTTCCCCAGGCTCTTCTTCCAATATCGCGAAATCCCCGTGATCGTGCCTCCCGTGCCCACCCCGGCCACGAGAACATCCACGGCGCCGTCGGTGTCGTCCCGGATCTCGGGCCCGGTGGTCCGTTCGTGGATAGCCGGGTTGGCGGGATTGACGAACTGCTGGGGCATGAAATAGCGTTCCGGCGAGCCGGCGGCAATCTCTTCCGCCCGCCGGATAGCCCCCTTCATTCCGTCGGCTCCGGGCGTCAGAACGAGATTGGCGCCCAGGGCGGCCAGGACCCGGCGGCGCTCGATGCTCATCGTCTCCGGCATCGTCAGGGTGAGACGGTAGCCCCGGGCGGCGGCGACGTAAGCCAGCGCGATCCCGGTATTGCCGCTCGTGGGCTCCACGATCTCCACGCCGGGTTTCAAAAGACCCCGCTCCTCGGCGTCCCAGATCATGGCGGCCCCGATCCGGCACTTCACAGAATAGGCGGGGTTGCGGCCCTCGATCTTGGCCAGGAGGGTCGCCTTCGTCCCCCGGGGGATATGGTTCAGCCGGACCAGCGGCGTATGGCCGATGGACTGCGCATTGTCGGTATAGATTCTGCCCATGTCAGACTCCCTTCCTCTTGTTCAGTCCCCTCACATTCACCGCGTCAGGATGAAAATGGCGTTCCTGGCGCGCAGGTTCGGCCGCCAGTGAATCAACGTTCCGTCGTCCAGATAGATCGCCTCCCGGATCGTCAAACCCCTGCGGCGGCAGAAGACCTCGAAATCCCGGATGCTCAGGAAGCGGACGTTGGGCGTCTCATACCAGTCATGCGGCAGGGCCCGGGTAACCGGGGTCCGCCCCCGGAAAAACAGGGTCCAGCGGGAGCGGAACTGGGCAAAATTGGGAAATCCGACGATGACCCGCCGGCCCACACGCAGGGCCTCCCGGATGACGAGGTCCACCTTGCGAACCTCCTGCATGCTCTGATTGAGGATCACGTCATCGAAGGACCGGTCGGGAAAATCCTTAAGCCCGCCTTCGATATCCCCCTGAAAGACCATCAATCCCTGCGCGACGCACCGCTGCACCGCCTCGCCGTCGAGTTCGATCCCCTGGACCCGGGCCTGTTTCTCCCGAACGAGCAGGGACATCAACGTCCCATCCCCGCAACCGAGATCCAGGACCTCCGACCCCGGCCTGATCCGCGCGCAGATGAGCCGGTGGTCCAGGCGAATGTTCGTTTCTCCTTCTTTCCGATTCGTCTTCATGGCCTTCAAAGAATTCCCGGCCGGGGACCCGGGCCTATAAATTCCCGAGGAAGTTCCCGATGAGCCGGGTCTGTTCTTCAATCTCCACCAAAAAAGCATCATGCCCGTAGGCGGATTTCAGTTCGCAGTACGTCGCCGCGATCCGCCGCCTTTTCAGCAGCCGGACGATCTCCTGGGACTGCTGTGGCGGGTAGAGCCAGTCCGAGGTGTAGGATACGACGAGGAAGCGCGTCTGAGTCGTTCGTGTCTTCGGCAGGAAGCGCCCGTCGGACAGGTCGAAGTAATCCATCGCCTTCGTGATATAGAGGTACGAATTGGCGTCGAAGCGCTTCACGAAATTGTCCCCGCGATAATGCAGGTAGCCTTCCACCTCGAAGTCGTCGGTGAATTTGTAGCTGTAGCCGCCGTTCTTCAGTTTCCGCGAAAACTTCTCCTCCATCGACTGGTCGCTCATGAACGTGATGTGACCGATCATCCGGGCGATGGCCAGGCCCCGTTCCGGCTGGCGGTGGGCGTAATAATCGCCCTTGCGCCAGGCCGGATCCGCCATGATGGACTGGCGGATCACCTCGTTGAAGGCAATCTGCTGGGGGGAGTGTTTGAGCGCCGTGGCCAGGGGAATCGCCGCGCGGACGCGATCCGGATAGGACGACACCCACTGCAGGACCTGCATCCCCCCCATCGAGCCGCCGGCCACGCACAGGAGTTGGTCGATGCCCAGATGGTCGAGCAGGTGCCGCTGGGCCTCCACCATGTCGGCGATCGTGATCACCGGAAAGCCCAGGGCGAAGGGCCGCCCCGTTTCCGGGTCGACGGACGCGGGGCCGGTGGATCCCTTGCAGCCCCCGATGACGTTCGTGCAGATCACGAAATACCGATCCGTGTCGAAGGCCTTGCCCGGACCGATCATCGCCTCCCACCACCCGGGCTGCCCTTCGGCGTTGACGCCCGCCGCATGGGCGTCCCCCGAGAGGGCGTGGCAGACGAGGACGGCGTTGGACCGCTCCGGGTTCAGCCGCCCGTAGGTTTCGTAGGCCAGGGTGATCGGCCCGAGGCGTCGTCCGGATTCGAGGACCATTCGATCCGGCGGCGCGGCAAAGCGGAAATCGTGCGTTTCAAGCCTGTCGATCACGGTTTCCACGGTTCTACCCCTGCGCCAGCGCCTGTTCGATGTCCGCCAGAATGTCGTCGATGTGCTCGATCCCGACGGAAACGCGGATGAAATCGGGCGTCACCCCCGTGGCGCGTTGTTCGTCCGGCGACAACTGCTGGTGCGTCGTCGACGCCGGATGGATGGCCAGCGTCTTGGCGTCCCCCACATTCGCCAGGTGGGAGACGAGTTTGAGTGCATCGATGAATCTCCGTCCTGCCGGGAGGCCCCCCTGCACGCCGAAGCCCAGGATCGCCCCAGCGCCCCGGGGCAGGTATTTTGCCGCCCGCTCCCGTTCCGGACTGTCGGGAAGTCCCGGATAGTTGACCCAGTTCACCTTCGGATGCCGACCGAGATACCGGGCAACGGCCAGGGCGTTTTCCGCATGGCGCGGCATCCGCAAGTGCAGGGTCTCCAGACCCTGGAGGAACAGGAACGCGTTGAAGGGCGACAGGGCCGGCCCCAGGTCCCTCAGGAGGCTGACCCGGGCCTTGGTGATGTAGGCGATGTTCCCCGCGGACTTCAGGGCCTCGACGAAATCGATCCCGTGGTAGCTCGGATCGGGCCCGGCGATCAGAGGGAACCTTCCGTTCGTCCAGTCGAAGTTCCCGGAATCGACGATCAGCCCCCCCAGGGACGTCCCGTGGCCGCCGATGAACTTCGTCGCGGAATACACGACGATGTCCACGCCGTGCGCAATGGGGCACAGGAGGTAGGGGGAGACCGTATTGTCGAGGACGAAGGGGACCCCGTTCCGGTGGGCGACCGCGGCGATGCCTTCCAGATCGGCCACGTCGAGCTTGGGATTGCCGATGGACTCGGCGTAAACCGCCTTTGTCCGCTCCGTGACGGCGGCCTCCAGGGCGGCCAGGTCGTTCGACGGGACGAAGCGCACCCGGACGCCCAGGCGCGGGAAGGTGTGATGGAAGAGGGTGTACGTCCCCCCGTAGAGGCTGTCGGCGGAGACGATCTCGTCGCCGGCCCGGGCGAGGTTGAGAAGCGCCAGGGCGATTGCCGCCTGGCCGCTGGCCGTGGCCAGGGCGCCGATCCCGCCATCGATCAGGGCGATCCTCTTTTCCAGGACGTCCGTCGTCGGGTTCATCAGACGGGTGTAGATGTTGCCCGGCTCGGCCAGAGCGAAGAGGTCCGCCGCGTGCCGGGAATCCCGGAACTGATAGGAGGTCGTCTGATAGATCGGGACGGCCCGCGCGCCTGTCGTCGGATCGGCCTCCTGACCGCCGTGCAGGGCCAGGGTGTCGATGTGCAACGCCTGCTCCAGTGCTTTCATGTGTCATCTCCTCGTGCCGGGCGAAGGGGGATTCCCTTCCTGGCGCGGTAATCCTCGATGGCCTTCGTCAGGGCCTCCTCGGCCAGGACGGAACAGTGCATCTTGATGGGGGGTAGCCCGCCCAGCGCCTCCGCGACCGCCCGGTTGGAGATCTTCGCCGCCTCCTCGACGGTCTTGTTTTTGATCAGCTCGGTGACCATCGAACTGGTGGCGATGGCCGCTCCGCAACCGAAGGTCTTGAAACGGGCATCCGTGATGACCTCCTTTTCCACGCGCAGATAGAGCTCCATAATATCGCCGCAGACGGGATTGCCGACCCGGCCGATCCCGTCGGGATTCTCGATTTCGCCCACGTTGCGCGGGTTGCGGAAATGATCCATGACCTTGTCGCTGTATGCTTCCATTATTTTTTCTCCTTTTGATAGAGGGGCGACATGGCCCGCAGGCGTGCCACGATTCCGGGCAGAACGGCGAGCACATGGTCCACATCTTCTTCCGTCGTATGTCTTCCCAAACTGAACCGCAGGGTGCCGTGGGCGAGTTCGTGGGTCAGGCCGATGCCGATCAGGACATGGGACGGCTCCAGGCTCTGCGAGGTGCACGCCGAACCGGTGGCGCAGGCGATCCCTTCCATATCCAGACTCAAGACCAGGGACTCCCCTTCCACAAACGCGATGGCGACGCTGACGTTGTTCGGCAGACGCCCCCGGGGGTCGCCGTTGAGAACCGTGTGCCCGATCCCGCCGACAATGCCCGCAATCAGGCGGTCTCTCAAGGCCGTCATCCTGGGCCCTTCCTCCCCTCGGCGTGCTTCGGCCAGGGCAATCGCGCGACCCAGGCCGACGATGCCGGGCACGTTGTGGGTGGAGGCCCGCCGCCGCCGTTCCTGTTCGCCCCCGTGGAGGAACGGGGCGATCTTCGTCCCCTTGCGGATATAGAGCGCCCCGACGCCCTTCGGCCCGTAAAACTTGTGGGCCGAGAGGCTCAGGAGGTCCACATCCAGTTCATCCACCCGGGTCGCCAGGTGGCCCGCCGTCTGGACCGCATCGGTATGGAACGCGATGCCGCGTCCCCTGACGATCCGCCCGATGGCGGCGATGGGCTGGATCGTTCCGATCTCGTTGTTTGCATGCATGATGGAGACGAGGATCGTCTCGTCCGTGATTGCCCGCTCGACTGCCTCCGGTTCGACGCGTCCCCGGCCGTCAACGTCGAGATACGTGACATGAAAGCCCTTGCCCTCCAGAAACCGGCAGGTCTCCAAAACGGCATGGTGCTCGACCTTCGAGGTGATGATATGACGGCCCCTTTCTTTTTTCGCCTCGGCCACGCCCTTGAGGGCCAGGTTGTCGCTCTCCGTCCCTCCCGCCGTGAAGACGATCTCCTCCGGACGGGCCCCAAGGACCTCGGCAACGGTCGATCGGGCCTCCTCGACGGCCCGTCCGGCCTCCCGACCTTCCTGATGGACGCTGGACGGATTTCCAAAGACGTCCGTCCAGAACGGCCGCATCGCCCGGACCACCTCCGGATCGGTCGGCGTGGTGGCGGCATGGTCCATATAGATCCGTTTCATTCTTCCTCTCCTTTTCCCGGACGCCGCTGTTCGATCCGTTGCGGCGCGTCCGGAAGAAAAAGGGTCAATCGGCGAGCATCCGCTCGATGCTCCGGAACGCCCGGCGGCGCGTCTCCTCCGGGACCTCCACGACGGGCGAGAGCTCCTGCAGGGTCCGCAGGACCTTCTCCAGGGTGGTCCGCTTCATGTTCGGGCAGACGGCGTGTTCCGCGGCCGGGTAGAAGCGCTTGCCCGGATTCTCCTTTGCCAGGCGGTGCAGGAGGCCGATTTCCGTGCCGACGATGAATTCGGCCGCCGACGCCCCGCGTGCGAAGGTGCACATCCCCTCCGTGGAGAGGACCTGATCGGCCAGGGCCGTCACATCCGGTCTGCATTCGGGATGTGCCACCACCGGCGCCCCGGGATGCCGGGCCCGCTGCTCCGCGATGTCCTCCGGCAGGATGCGGGCGTGCGTCGGGCAGAATCCCCGCCAGGGGATGAAGGCGCGTCCCGTCTTCTCCCCGATCCAATGGGCGAGGTACCGGTCGGGGACGAAGATCACCTCCCCGTCCGCCGGCAGCGCCCGCCTCACCATCCGCTCCGCATTCCCCGACGTGCAGCACAGATCGCACTCCGCCTTGACGGCCGCGGTCGTATTCACGTAGCACAGGACGGTCGCCCCCGGATGTCGGGCCTTGAGCTGACGCAGGTCGTCCGCCGTGATCATGTCCGCCATCGGGCAGCCCGCCTCGCGGTCGGGAATCAGGACGGTTTTCCCGGGGGAAATGATCTTCGCCGTCTCCGCCATGAAATAGACGCCGCAGAAGACGATGACCTCCGCGTTCGTCCGGGCGGCCTGAATGCTCAACCCTAGAGAATCTCCCACGTAATCGGCGATGTCCTGGATCTCCGGGGGCTGGTAGTTATGGGCCAGGATGACGGCGCGCCGTTGCCTCTTCAACTGGTTGATTGCTTTGACCCTGTCCATTGCCTGCCCACCGACCTGCCCGCGCCGTTCGTCACCGTCCGCCATCCCCTTGGACCGTCCTTCCGTCACGATCCGCTCGATATCCCGTTCGATTGCGGCCGGACCTGTCGTCACGGGGGATTTTGCCTCCCGATCTGTCCGTCAGATGTTGCTCATGATCTCCCCGTCCGCCCTAGCCCGGGTCTTGCCGACCAGATCGGCCAGGGTCATGCCTCTGAGGATGTCGGCAATCCGCTCGCCGATGATCGACCAGACGTCCCGGCTGACGCAGGTGGAGACCCGACGGCAGACCGACGGATCCTTGACGCAGTCCACCAGACATGAATCGCCCTCGAGGACGTCCATGATCTCTTTCAGGTTGATCCGCTCCGGCTCCCGGCCCAGGCTGTAGCCGCCGCAGGCCCCGCGACTGGAGTTGACGAGGCCGCTGGCCCGGAGGGGAATGATGATCTGGCTCAGATATTTTTCCGAGATCTCTTCCAACTTCGCGATATCCTTGAGAAATACAGGCTTCTCCCCGTAGTGCTGAGCCAGAACGAGCATCAGCCTCATCCCGTAGCGCGCCCGTGTCGAAAGCTTCATGAAGTCCCCCTGCAATTCCTACTAACGCTATCATTTTGGTAGTAATTAAATCACGCAGGCCCTTTTGTCAACATTTTTTTGTTTTTTGCCAGACGGGAAGGCCCGCGCGGCATCCCGGGCGCCATCCAGCCCGCGGTCTCCGCGGGATGGTCCCTGCATGTCCCGGACGCACGAACGCGAGGCTTGACAGGGTCCGCCCACTTCGCTATCCTTGCGCCCGCTCCACGGCCCATGGACTTTGACGATCACGGAAGGAGGCTTCCCATGACGACACCGGAGGAAACGGCGGCCCTGAAACAGGAAATCCTGGTCTGCAACGGATGGCTCTCGTCCCACGGGTATTTCGGCACGCTCCGGGGAACGGGCGGCAACGTCTCCGTGCGGTCCGGCGACGACGCCTTCCTCATCACCCCGTCGAGCCTTTCCTACGACGAGATGACCCCCGAGGACCTCTGCCTGCTCGATTTCGACCTGAACGTCCGGACGGGGACCCGGCGTCCGTCGGTGGAGGCGGGGCTGCACGCGGCCGTGTACCGGAAACGCCCGGAGATCAGGGCCATCGTTCACACCCACCAGCCCTTCGCCAGCGTCTTCGCCCTGACCAACCGGCCCGTCCCGGCGCTGTTCGACGAGGTCGCCTTCAAGCTGGGGGAGCAGGTGGAGGTCATCCCCTACGCCCTGTCCGGCAGTCCGGAGCTGGCGGCGAACGTCGCCGCGCGGATGGACAACCACGCCCACGCCTACATCATCCAGAACCACGGCGCCCTCCTCCTGGGCGCGGACCTCGCCGAGGCGTGGCTCAACGCCGAGCTTCTGGAAAAGGCCTGCCAGGTCTACGCCTGCGCCCTCTCCACCGGGGCGCCCGTGTCCCCCCTGCCGGAGGCTTTCCAGAACGTCATCCGCGATACGCGCCGCTTTCTCAGGGAGGAAAAGCTCAAGGCCCTCGACGGGAAACGGTCCGGATGACCGGGAGGCGGAGGGGTGAGGCCAGGCGGCGTCCCGGCGATGTCGCCCCGAACCCGCCGGAGGAAGAGGATGGGGGGATGGAGGTCTGTTTCCTCGGCACCAACGGCTGGTATGACACGGAAACGGGGAGCACGGTCTGCACCCTGATTTCCACGCCCGGGGCGGTCGTCGCCCTCGACGCCGGCGGCGGCCTCGCCAAGCTGGACCGTCACCTGTCGCCGGAAGACCCGCGGCCGGTGTACATTTTTCTCAGTCATTTTCACCTGGACCACATCCTCGGACTCCACACCCTGACCAAATTCAACCTCCCGGGGGGACTGACTCTCTGCGGCCCGGCCGGCGGACGCGCGGTTCTCCGGACCTTCGTGAACGCCCCCTTTACGGTGCCGCTGGACGGCCTGCCCTATCCGGCCCATGTGCGCGAGCTGCCCGGGGAGGCGGCCGCCCTGCCCTTCCCCGTCCAGGCCCTGCCCCTCGTCCATGCGGGTCTGACCCTGGGGTTTCGCCTTAAGCTCGACGGGCGGATCATCGCCTATTGCCCCGACACGGGATACTGCGAAAACGCCGTGACCCTCGCCCGCGGGGCGGATCTTTTGATCACGGAGTGCGCCTACAAAACGGGGCAATCTTCGGAAAGCTGGCCGCACCTGAACCCGGAGACGGCCGCCCGCATTGCCCGTCAGGCCGGGGCGCGGCGCCTGGCCCTGACGCACTTCGATGCCCGCATCTACCGGAGCCTGCCGGAGCGGAGGGAGGCGGAGGCCGCGGCGCAGACGGAATTCCCCGCGACGTTCGCCGCCTGCGACGACCTGCGCATCGAATGCTGAAGCCGCGGCCATTTCCCTTTACATCTGGCATCGATCCTGCTATGGACAGTCCGCATCCCCGACATGAGAAGGATACCCCCCCCTTGAACCCTGAACCCCTGCACCGGTTTCAATACCCCGGCAAGGAACTCGTGATCGTCGGCACCGCGCATGTTTCGCGCGACAGCGCCGATCTCGTGGACCGCGTCATCGGCGAGGAGAAGCCGGACACCGTCTGCGTCGAGTTGTGCGCGGCCCGCTACGATGCCCTCCGGCAGAGGGACAAGTGGCAGGAGATGGACATCGTCCGCGTGGTCCGGGAAAAGCGGACCGCGCTGCTGCTCGCCCAGCTGCTTATGGCGTCCGTTCAAAACAAGATCGCCCAGAGATTCCACATTCAGCCGGGCGAGGAAATGATCCGGGCCATGGCCCGCGCGGAGGAAACGGGCGCCGAACTGGTCCTGGCCGATCGGGAAATCCGCATCACCCTGCTGCGGGTCTGGCGGTCGATGGGCTTCTGGGCCCGGACGAAGTTCATCAGCGAGATGATTTTCTCCCTCTTCTTCTCCGAAGAGATCACGGAAGAGGACATCGAGAAGCTCAAGCAGCAGGACGTCCTCGAGGTGGCCCTGGAGACGGTCGGCAAGAAGCTGCCCGAGCTCAAGTCGACCCTGATCGACGAGCGCGATCAATATCTGGCGCACAGGATCTCCCACGCGCCCGGACGAAAGATCGTGGCCGTGGTGGGCGCCGGCCACGTCCCCGGCATCGTGAAGAACCTGGACCGGACCATCGACCTCGACGCCCTGAACCGGATTCCCCCCCCGAGCCTCTGGGCCAAATGGGCGGGATGGGGGTTCACGCTCGCCATCCTCGGCCTGTTCGTCGCGGGCTTCTTCGCCTCCGGAAGCCGCGCCAGCCTCACGATGATGGCGTGGTGGGCCGCGATCACCGCCGCCTGCGCCAGCGCCGGAGCGATCCTGCTGCTCGCGCACCCCTTCACGATCGCCGCCGCCGCCCTGGCCGCCCCCTTCACGACGCTGCACCCCCTGCTCGCCGCGGGCTGGATCGCCGGCCTCGTCGAGGCGACCGTCCGCAAACCCCAGGTCCGGGACTTCCTGGCGCTGAAGAGCGACATCATGAGCGTCCGCGGGTTCTTCCGGAATAAGATCACGCGCATCCTGCTGCTCGTCGCCATCGTCAACCTCACCACCTCGATCGGCACCTTCATCGCCATTCCGTTCATCATGAGGTTCATTTAGGCCCGCATGGCATCCCCGAGAAGAACATCCCTCCTCTGCCCCGGCTGCCGCAGGCTGGTCAGCGCCGACGAGCCGGCCTGCCCCCATTGCGGCCTGAAAAGACCGGGCGCACCCTGGCGGGCGGCGCTGGGCGTCTTCGGCCCCGCCTCCCGGCAACTCGTCCCGGGACTCATCGCCATCAACATCACACTCTACCTCCTGTCCCTGCTCCTGACGCCCGCCGGCATCGGGCTCGCCCCCAGTCCGTTCTCCTTCCTCTCGCCCGACGGAAGGGCCCTCTACCGGCTGGGGGCAACCGGCGTTCTCCCCATCGCCTACGAGGGGCGCTGGTGGACGCTCATCACGGCCTCCTTTCTCCACGGCGGCCTTCTTCACCTGTTCTTCAACATGGCCGCCCTCTGGCAGCTGGGACCGTTCGTGCAGCAGATCTTCGGGACCCACCGCTTCGTCGTCCTGTACGTGGCGAGCGGCGCGGCCGGATTTCTCCTGTCCTATTTCGCCGGCATCCCCTTCACGATCGGGGCGTCCGCCAGCCTCTGCGGACTCATCGGCGCCATCCTCTACTACGGGAAGAGCCGGGGGGGCTTTCTGGGCGAGTCCGTCTACCGGCAGGCCACCGGGTGGATCGTCGGCCTGGTGCTCTTCGGCCTGCTCGTCCCCGGCATCAACAACTGGGCGCACGGCGGCGGCCTGGCCGCGGGCCTGCTTGCGGCCTTTGCCCTCGGATACGAGGAGCGGAACGGGGAGCCGGCCTGGCTCGCCCCCTTCGGCGGCGTCACCGCCATCGGGACGCTCGTCGTCCTGGTCTGGGCGACGGTCCGGGCCTTCCTCCCGGATGTCCCCGCCCCGTTCTGAATTCGATTGACTTCCCGAAGCGGATTTTCCTATAGTGACCGCACCCCGGACCGCCATCTCCCGCGGCCCGGGAGGATCCGTGAAGCGCGGCGGTTCCGCCGTCCATTCTGATAAGAGAAGGAGAGGGCGTCATGATCAAAAAAACTCTGTGGGTGTGTCTTCTGCTGAGCATGCTGACGGTGGGGTGCGATACGGCGCTGACCATCGGAAACCGCACGGTCGGCGTCACTTCCGGGGATTTCCTCTACACCGACGGGTTTCTGCACTCCCGCTACGCCGCGTCCTTCGATCGGGTGTGGAAGGCCTGCGAACAGATGATGATCGACATGAAGGCCACCCAGGTCAAACCGGTTCTGAAGATCGCCAAGGGAACGATCCAGGCGATCATCCAGGACGAGAAGGTCGCCATCGAGGTCGAATACGTGGCTCGCAACGAGACGACCGTCGCGATCCGGACCGGCGTTTCGGGAAACAATCTGGCGTCCCGGATGCTCCACGAGCGCATCGCCCAGCAACTGGCCAGGCCCTGAGGCCGTGCTTCCCGCCCACCCGGGCCTGCATGAGGATGAAGACATGGACGTGATCACGGAGAAAAGCGGCGCCGTCTGGACCGTCATCATCAACCGTCCGGAGGCCCGCAATGCGGTCAATCGGGACACCGCCGACCAACTGGTGGCGGCCTTTGCCGAGTTCGACCGGGATGAGCGCGCCGCCGCCGCCGTCCTGTGCGGTTCCGGAGGCGCCTTCTGCGCCGGCGCCGACCTGAAGGCGGTGGCCCGGATGTCGGAAGGACAGGCCAACCGGTTGAACACGGACATGACCGCCCCGGGACCCATGGGTCCGACACGCATGAAACTGTCCAAGCCGGTCATCGCCGCGATCTCGGGCCACGCCGTGGCCGGCGGCCTGGAACTGGCCTGCTGGTGCGACCTGCGGGTCATGGAGCGAAACGCCGTCCTCGGCGTGTTCTGCCGCCGCTTTGGCGTTCCCCTGATCGACGGGGGCACGCAGCGGCTCCCCCGCCTGATCGGCCTGAGCCGTGCGCTCGACCTGATCCTGACCGGACGGCCGGTGGGCGCGGAGGAGGCCCTCGCCATGGGGCTCGTCAACCGGGTGGTGGAACCGGGCGAGGCCCGGACGGCGGCCGAGGCCCTGGCCGCGGAGATCGCCGCGTTCCCGCAGCGCTGCCTTCGCAGCGACCGCCTCGCCGCTTACGAAGGGTTCGATCAGCCCTTCGACGCGGCGATGGAAAACGAATTCCACCGCGGTCTGGAGGTGATTTTCAGTGGAGAGACCCAGGAAGGCGCGGCGCGGTTCCGGAGCGGAACGGGACGCCACGGGCGCTTCTGAAGGGTCCCCGCCCTACAGGCAGAGCAGGAGACCCTTCAGGTAGCGGCCTTCGGGATGCCCCAGGTCGGTGGGATGGTCGCCGCCGGGCCCCAGGCGCTGCAGCACCCGGGCCGTTCGGCCCGCATCCCGCGCCGCGCCGAGAACGATCTTCTCGAACAGCTCCTGATCGAGGGGATTCGAGCAGGAAAAGGTCAGGAGCAGCCCCCCCGGCGCCAGGCGGCGCATCGCCTGGAGGTTGATGTCCTTGTAGCCCCGCGCCGCCCGCGCCAGATCCTTGCGGCCGCGCGCAAACGCGGGCGGGTCGAGCACGACCAGGTCGAAGGTTTCGCCGGTCTCCCGGAGATATTTGAAGACATCGGCCGTCAGGACGGGATGCGTCTCCCCGGAAAGCCCGTTCAGCGCGAGGTTTCGTTTCGCGAGCGCCGTTGCCCGCTCGGAGATGTCGACGGAAACGACCCGCCGCGCCCCGCCCCGGATGCCGTAAACCGAAAAGCCGCCGGAATAGGCAAAGGCGTTCAGCATGCCCCCCGCGCCCGCGGCCAGCCTCCCGCACAACTCCCGGTTGGGTCTCTGATCCAGAAAAAACCCCGTTTTCTGGCCGGCCGCGATGTCCACCGCAAACGACAAGCCGTTTTCCGACATCGGCACGGCCTCCGGCAGCGCCGCCCCCGCTAGAACGCCGCTCCGGTCGGACAGGCCCTCCCGCCGCCGGGCCGCCCCCTCGCTCCGCTCGTACATCCCGTCGGGAGCGAACGCCTCTACGAGAATCCGCACCCAGTCCTCCCGGAAGCGGTCCATGCCCGCCGTGGCGAATGACAGGACCAGCCAGCGGTCGTAGCGGTCGACGACGAGCCCGGGCGCCCCGTCGCCCTCGGCGTTGACCAGGCGGTAGCCGGTCGTATCGGCCTGAACCACCCGGCGGCGCAGCGCAAGGGCCGCCTGGAGCCGCTCGCGCCAGAAGGCGGCATCGATCACCGCCTGGCCATCCCGGGTCAGAATCCGGATGGCGATGTCCGTTTGGGGATTGTAAAACCCCAGGGCCAGCGCATCGCCCGAGGCCGAGGCCACCGTGACGACCTCTCCAGGGCCGAGCCCTTCCGGAATCCGCGCCAGGGCGCCGGAGAAGAGCCACGGATGGCCCCGCCTGAGGGAGTCCTCCCGTCCCGTCTTCAGCGTCACGACCGGATAGACCGGCTTTTTCGTCATGGCCGACATCCCCTTTATGCCTGTGGCCCCGCACATGTCGTCCCCGCGGACCTCCGGGCGGGGCGCGGGGGAAGTCTATCCATTCCGTCCCGGAAATGCAAGAATTCTCCAGATTCCACGCTTGACAAGCCCGGACCGCCCCTCGTATACTTCGCCTCCATTCACCGGAATCGAAAAGACGGCGTGCACATCGGGATCAAGACTGCCGGCGATCTCCGGCACGGACTCATGGAAGGAGGCGGCGCGATGAAAATCACCGAGATCGAGCTCTACCACGTCCATATCCCCCTCAAACACACCTTTTGGCCGACCTGGATCCCCGGCTATCCCCAGACGCACAACCGCTTCACCCTGATTCGGCTCGCCACGGACGACGGGATCGAAGGGTGGTCCGCCGGGACGGCCATGGGGGAGGAGCGGCAGGGTCTGGGCGACCTGCTCGGCGGGTACATCATCGGCGCCGATCCGACCGATATCGACCGCATCCAGAGCCTGCTCAAGCAGGCCGGCTACCTGGGCTGGCTGAACCACTGGATCGAGCCCGCCTGCTGGGACATCATGGGCAAGGCCCAGGGGAAACCGGTCTACGAACTCCTCGGGGGAGAGGCCCGGCCCATCGAGGCCTACTGCTCGTTTGGCGAACTGCACGAACCGGCCCGGCGCGTGGAGGAAATCCTGGCCCTGATGGCGCGCGGCTTCAAAACCTTCAAGCTGCGGGCGAAGGCCAAAACCTTCGCGGAGGACGTCCGTCTGATCGAAGAGGTCCGCAAGGGGGTGGGCGACGGTCCGACCCTGGGCGTGGACGCCAACCAGGGATGGCTGGTCTCCATCGTGGACCGCATCCCGGCCTGGGATCTCAAGCGGGCGGGCGATTACGCGCGGGCCTGCGCCGACAACGGAATCGAATGGCTGGAGGAGCCTCTCGACTGGCACGATTACGACGGGCTGGCCGCGCTGAAGAAGGCCTCCCCCGTGAAGATTTCGGGCGCCGAGCTGAACCACGGGTGGGACGAGATCAAGGTCATGCTCGAGAAGGACTGCTTCCACGTGTATCAGCCCGACGCCACCTTTGCCGGCGGGATCGCGCAGGTCCGGCAGGTCATCGAGGCCTGCCACCGGCTCAACCGGGAGTACTCCCCGCATACCTGGACCAACGGGATCGGCTTCTATGTCAACTGGAACCTGGTCCTGGCCGATCGGGGGAACACCCACCCGCTCGAATACCCGCTGGAGGAGCCGTCCTGGGTGCCGGAGTTCCGCGACGGCCTCATCGCGCCCATCCTCCCCGACAAGAACGCCATGCTCTGGCCCTTCACGCGCCCCGGCCTGGGATTCGAGATCGACCGGAAGATGCTCAAAAAATACGCCCGGCGCTTCTACCGCCAGACGACCACGGGCCTGGCTTTCAAGGTGATCCGCGAAAAGGGGCTCAAGGCGGCGCTTGAGATCAAGAAGCGGAAGGAAGGTTAACCGCATGCAGGCAGAAATCGGCAATCCGGACGGCGGCGGGACGCTCTACGCCGTCATCATGGCGGGGGGCAAGGGAACGCGGTTCTGGCCGCGCAGCCGCGAGCGGATGCCCAAGCACCTGCTGGACATCGTGGGCGAGCGGACGATCATTCAGGAGACGCTCGCCCGGCTCTCCCCCCTGATCCCGCCGGACCGGACGCTGGTCGTCACGGGGGCGAGCCACGCGGAGGAACTGATGCGCCAGCTCCCGGAGGTCCCGCCGGACAACATCCTGATCGAACCGATGGGCCGCAATACCGCCCCCTGCATCGGCCTCGCGGCCCTGGCCGTCAACCGGCGCTCGCCGGGCGCCGTGATGGCCGTCCTGCCCGCCGACCATCTCATCCGGGACGAGGCGCGCTTCCGCCAGGTCCTGGCCGCGGCCACCCGGGTCGCCGACCGCGAGGCGGCGCTCGTGACCATCGGCATCGCGCCGACCGGCCCCGAAACCGGATACGGCTACCTGGAAAACGGCGAGCCGGCGGGAACGGTCGCCGGGGAAGCGGTCTGGCGGGTCCGGTCCATCCGCGAGAAGCCCGATCGCCCGCAGGCGGAGTCCTTCCTCCGGCAGGGGAATTTTTCCTGGAACAGCGGGATGTTCGTCTGGCGGGCGCCCGTCATCCTGGACCAGATCGAACGCCACCTGCCCGACCTGTCCCGCGGCCTCCGGGAGATCGACGCCGCCTGGGGCACCCCCCGTGAAGCGGAGGTTCTCCGCGACGCCTACGCCGCGATGGCCCCCATCTCCATCGATTACGGCGTCATGGAAAAGGCCCGCGACGTCCTCCTGCTCAAGGGGGACTTCGGGTGGTCCGACGTCGGGAGCTGGGACGCCCTCTGGGAGGTCTCGCCCCGGGACGCGGCGGGCAACGCCGTCCGCTCCGAGGCGCACTTCGTCGGGGTGGAGGCCCGCAACTCCTTCGTGTTCAGTCCGAAGAAGCTCGTGGCCCTGGTCGATGTGGAGGACCTGATCGTCGTGGAGACGGAGGACGCCCTGTTGATCTGCAGGCGGGGGGCCTCCCAGGACGTGAAGAAGGTCGTGGATCTCCTCGCGGAGGGGCCGGGCCGGACCTATCTATAGGGCGGGCAACCGGGGCAGGGGTTAGGAACTGCCCGCAGGCGCCCCCGGAGAAGACCTGGGGGGCAAGCCCGGCAGGGAGGCGGGTTTCCCCCGCCATTCGACGCCCCCCCTGCGCAGGGCCCTCAGGATGGTTTCGAGGCTGACCTTGTCGTCCTGGTAAACGACCGTCAGCTCGTTCCGGCCCGTCGCCCGGTAGGACGTGACGCCTTCGACCTGCTTGAGGATAGAACTTATCCTCGCATAGCCGCTTCAGGTCATGCATCCGGGAATATCCATCTGCACGTGCCGCGCGGCGGCCGCAACCGGCGCCGCCAGCAGCAGGATCAGCCCCGCGCCGATCACCCCTGACCCGATGCCTTGCCAAAACCTCATGTCGATCGCCTCCCGCACGCAGGGTTCGCGCCGCCCCGCGCCGTCGAACGCCGCTTGACAGGGCGGCACGGTTCCTCTATAGGACGGTGGGAAAAATCAGGCAAGGGATTTCTTGAAAAGCGGGACGCCATGCATCTTCAGGACGGGAATTCTTCGGCGGGGTCCGAGCCCTCCGCCGCGCGCATCGCAACGACGGGGCCGCTGATCCTGGCCTCGGCCTCCCCGCGCCGCGCCGAACTCCTCCGTCGCCTGGGACTGGACTTCGAGACCCGGACGAGCGGCGTCGACGAGGCCTCTCTACCGGGGGAGGGGCCGGCGGACCACTGCCGGCGCCTGGCCCGGGCGAAGGTGGAGACGGTTGCCCGCCAGAATCCGCATGCCTGGGTGATGGGCGCCGATACGATCGTGGTCATCGGGGACGAAATCCTGGGCAAGCCGGGATCGCCGCCGGAGGCGATGGCCATGCTGGGCAAGCTGAGCGGCCGGGAACATCGGGTCTTCACGGGTTTCTCCCTCTGCCGCCACGACCGCGGGCTCTCCCTCACCAGGGCGGTCGAATCCTCCGTTTGCTTCAAGGAGATCCCGGCCGACGAGATGGCCTGGTACGTGCGGTCGGGGGAGCCCTTCGACAAGGCCGGGGCCTACGCCGTCCAGGGCCGGGGCGCCTTTTTCATCCGGGAGATCCGGGGCTCCTACACCAATGTCGTGGGCCTGCCTTTGACCGAAGTGGTGGAGGCCCTGAAGCAGGCGGGCGTCATCGCCTTTGCCCGGGAGGCAGCCCCATGAACGGCACGATCGCCGAGCGCATCCGCCGCATCCGCGAGGACATGGCCGCCGCGGCCGCGAAGAGCGGCCGGCCCGTCTCCGCCGTCCGCCTCATGGCCGTCACCAAGACGGTGGAGGAGGCGCGGATCCGGGAGGCCGTCGCCGCCGGCGTGGACGTCCTGGGTGAAAACTACGTCCAGGAGGCCCGTCAGAAGATCGAACGCCTGGGCACGGACGTGCCCTGGCACGGCATCGGTCATCTGCAGACGAACAAGGCGAGACACGCCGTGCAGTGCTTCGCCCTGATCCATTCGGTGGATCGGATGGGCCTCGCGGAGGAGATCGACCGGCGCGCGGCCGCCGCGGGGCGCGTCATGCCGGTCTTGATCGAGGTCAACGTCGCCGGGGAGGCGTCGAAGAGCGGCATCCCGCTCTCCCAGGCCCTGCTCCTCGTCCGCGCCGTCTCGGCCCTGAAAAACATATCGGTGCGGGGCCTGATGACCCTGCCCCCCTGGTCCGACGACCCGGAGGCGTCCCGGCCCTGTTTCGCCGCCCTGCGGCGTCTTCGGGACCAGATCCGGGCCGAGCAGATCGAACGCTGCGTCATGGAGGAACTGTCCATGGGCATGTCCCAGGACTACGGCGTGGCCATCGAGGAAGGGGCCACGATCGTCCGGATCGGCCGCCTCATCTTCGGGGAACGCCCCGCACGGGATGACCGATGATTGAATCCATCTTCTCCCGCCTGTCCGATCCCGCCCGTCCATATGCCGACGGCGTCAGCACCCTGGGCGACATCGGCCGGCACGCGAGGGGCATCCGGGATGCCTTCGCCCGTCTGAGCGATCCGCCCGATACGCCGGTCTGCCTGTGCATCGAGGACCGGTCGCTTCTGCTCGCGGCCCTCCTGGCCTCCCTGGCCGGCGGTCCCCGTTTCATTCTGCCCCATGCGTACGACCGCCGGGTCCTGGAAGAGGTCCGCGAGGTCCTGCCCTTCCGCCGCATCCTGACGGACGCCGCGCCCGGCCTCCCCGCCGGCGTGGAGGCCGTTTCCTGCGAGACCTGCCGGCCGGAGCACGGCGATCTCGCCCCCGTCCGCTCCCCCGACGAGGTCTTTCTGACCCTCTTCACCGGCGGCTCGACCGGCAAGCCCCGGTCCTGGTCGAAGACCCCCCGGAACCTGTTCGGAGAGGCGTTTTTCCTGGCCCGGACCCTGGGCGTCCGGACGAGCGACCGTCTGCTTGCCACCGTCCCGCCGCAGCACATCTACGGGCTTTTGTGCTCCGTGCTCCTGCCGTTCACCGCGGGGGCCCGGATCCTTCCGGGAACCTGCCTGTTCCCGCGCGAAATCCTGTCCGCCCTCGAAACGGCCGACGTCACGGTCCTGGTCGGCGTCCCCATCCATTACCGCGCCCTCAAGACCGACGATCTGAAGCGCTTTTCGCTCCGTCTCGCCCTCTCGTCGGCAGGCGCCGTGGACGCCGCGGATGGCGCCTTCTTCCGGGAAAGGACGGGCCTGCCCGTCACGGAGATCTTCGGCTCGACGGAAACCGGGGGGATCGCCCTGCGCACCGATGCGTCCGACGCGGGCGTCTGCATCCCCTTCCCCGTCGTGGACTGGAAGATCGTCTCCGATCGCCTCGCGGTACGTTCGGCGTTCATCTCCCCGGACCTTCCGCGGGACGCGGAGGGATATTTCCTGACCTCCGACCGCGTCGCCCCGGCGCAGGGCGGCTTCCGGCTCCTCGGGCGAACGGACGGCATCGTCAAGGTCGGCGGAAAGCGGGTGGATCTGGAGGAGGTGCGGAACCGGCTGAGGCGCCTTCCCGGCGTGAAGGACGCGCACGTCCTGGCCCTTCCCCTGAAGCGGGGACGCCAGGTGGAACTCGCGGCCCTCGTTGCGGGCGACCTCGATCCGGCCGAACTCAGGGCGGCCGTCCAGACGATGGACGAGGCCCATGCCCGCCCGCGCCGCCTCCGGATCGCCGCGGAGATTCCCACGCTGCCGAACGGCAAGATCGACCGGGAAAAAATCGAAGAGCTCCTGTCCGATGCGACCCCCGGTTGAATGAAGCGGGGCTTCGCGCGGGAACGGAGGCGTGACGGGGCGTCTCGATCGCGCCGGCGCCGGAGGACGCCCGGGACCCGCCCGCATGACGCCCGGGTTCCGGCGTGACGCGAAGCGGAGGGCGTTCGCCCCGATGGGGGCGCGGACCCGGGACGGTTCCGGCCGTTCATCGCCGATCCGGAACGATCATCGAAAGGGGGGAACAGCGCATGTCTCAAGAAGTCGTCCTGACGGAAACCCGCGGCCCGGTCTCCTGGATCATCTTCAACCGACCGGAGGTTTACAACGCCTTCAACCTCGACCTGGCGAAGGGGGCCTTCTCGGCCCTGGTCCGCGCCGTCGACGATCCGGCCACCCGGGTCATCGTCTTCGCGGGTGCGGGCAAATCCTTCTCCGTCGGCGCCGATGTGACGGAGGTCACCGCCGCCCCGGATCCCACCCGCATCATTGGGGAACTCGCCACCATCGCGCATCGGGCGATCGTCGAGGTCCGGCAGAGCCCCAAGCCGGTCCTGGCGGCCGTCAATCGCCTCGCGGCGGGATACGGCCTCGCCCTCGCCCTGGCCTCGGACGTCCGGGTGGCCACCGAGCGGGTGCGGCTGCGCTACGCCTATTCCACCATCGGGCTCACCGGCGACGGGGGCATCAACTGGACCCTGCCCAGGATGACCGGAACCGCCAGGGCCCTGGAGGTGGCGCTCCTGGGCGAGGACATCCACGAGCGCGAGGCCGAAAAAATGGGAATCATCACGAAGTTTTTCCCCGACGACCGGCTCGTCGACGAAACACAGGCCATCGCGGAGCGCATCGCCGCCATCCCGGCCAAGACGGCCTCGGCCATCAAGCGCATGGTCTACGGCTCGGCGGGCATGGATCTGCTCGTCCACCTGTCGGTCGAACATGCGGCGCTCCTGGAGGCGACGTCGGCGCCGGAATTCGGGATCATGCTCGATCGGCTGCTCGCGGGGTTTTCCAGGAAGGGATAGACACGGCGCCGGGCGCCGCGGCGTTCAGCGGCCCGGTCCGGCGGCCGGGTCCTCGATAAGAAACGGCTCAAAGGGGTCCCCCTCGAAGGGGTGGGCCCGCACCGTCTCCTCGAACGCGTCGGCGCAGGCGGGAAACCCTGAAGCCCCGGCCGGTCAATCTTTGATCTTCAGCTCAGCCATCGCGAGGGCGTGTTCACCGGCGACCGCATAGAGCAGATAAATCCGGTTCCGATCCTGAAAGATGGCCGGATCACGGAGCTGCCGCTTTCTGACGGTAATTTCCGTCCGCAGGGAGGGTTCGACCGTCAAATCGCCCCCCTCCCACGATGCATCGGGTCTCAGAACCTCCACGGGTTCACTCAACCTCCAGTCCCGCCAGTCCTTCGCTCCGAGATCCAGGGTCGAGCAGAGAATGCTTTCCGGGGCGTCTCCCACCCGAGTCCAGAAGACGAACAGGGTTTCGCCCTTGAGCAGCACGGCCGCGTGACGCATCCGGGTTCCGGCCAGGGGTCGGGGACGAACCTCAAACCCGCTCAAACCGTCCCGGGATCGGTAGAGCAGACCCGGCATGGCCAGTCCGTAGTGAAGCCCCCGGTATCGGAAGACCCGGAGATAGGGCGCGGCGATCACCTCTGCCCCCGGCTTGAAACGGATCCCGTCCCCGGAAACGGCGACCCGGGTCGCCTGGACGCCATCATCCAGCAGGCCATGATAGTACATCCGAATTTCCCGCTTTTCGTCGTCAACGATCATGTCGGGACTGGCGACATGGGGTTTTTCTTCCCCGGAAACCGTCATCCCCTGTTCTTTCATTTCCCGGGAGGCCTTTCGGGCCGCGAGCCCCACCCGGAGCAGGGTCCAGAATTCCGTGGCGCTCATCCGCGTCCACAATCCCTTCACGGCGGCGATCTTGCCGCCCGCGGGGGGAACGGTCGCGAAGCCGGAATCCCGGACATGAAGCGCCCCGGCCGGATAGATTCGCCACGGCCCTTCCGGCCTGTCCGCGTAGGCCAGTTTGATGGAGTCTCCCTTGTGGTGCGCAAAATAGAGATAGAATTTGCCCAGCGGCCTGCCGACCCAGGAAGGAACCCGGATCATGGCGGGTCCGTTGATGTTGACATAGCCGTATTGCCGGACCTCGTCCCGCAGGGAGGCGTCCAGGGTGTGATGAATGATGGGATTGCGCGGCAGCCGGTTGACCTCAATGACGCCGGAGGGGGCGTTCTTGGCGAAGGGAGGCGGCGTCGAGACATACCAGAATCGCCAGGCCTGGAAAACAATGCCGGCAACGGCCAATAACCCGCCGGCCATCAGAATTCTTTTCTTCATGAAGGTTCCTCCCGATCCCGGTTGATCACCGTCTTTCATCCTCCCGGCCCGGCGGCCGGGTCCTCGATCAGAAACGGCTCGAAGTGGTACCACTCGAAGGGGTGGGCGCGCACCGTCTCCTCGAGCGCGTCGGCGTAGGTCTGGGCCGCCGCGGCGATGGCGTCCGCGCGCGCGGCCCGTGACGCCGCCCGGACTTTCAGGGGCGGCTTCGTGATCAGCTGGTACACCCCCCCGCGCGTGCGGCAGGCGAAAAAGATCAGGAGCGGCGCCCCCGACATCAGGGCGAGGACGAACGGCGTCTCCGGAATCCGGGCGCGGCCGCCCGCAAACCGGACATCGACGGTCCTCGGGTCCCGCCCCCAGAGGCGGTCGCCCGTCATCGACACCAGCCCCCCTTCCCGCAGAAAATTCAGCCCCTCGACGATGTCCATCGGCGAGCCCCCCTCCTCCGGCACGGCGATCACCCGGATGCCGCTCTTTGCGACGCTCTTCTTCTGCCGCCGCTCGATCTGCTCCCGGTGCTTCTCCCCCAGGTAGAGGAGCAGTTTCATGCGCGGGTGGCTCTGTCCGTAGCGCCTGAGGAGGCGGGCGGCGATCTCCCAGTTGCCCACGTGGGACATGAGCACGATGCCGCCCCGGCCGCTCTCCGCCGCCGCCACGAGATGGTCCCAGCCCTCGTATGTTGTCGGGAGATCCGCCCCTTCCGTCAGCAGGAACCGGTCCAGAAAGACGCGCACGAAGTGGTGATACTGCCGCCACGCGCACCACAGGGGGTAGAGGCGCGGCCGGCCGGGAAACAGGCGCCGGTAGAAGCGCACGCTGACGGCGACGCGCTTCGGGAAGAAGAGGAAGTAGCCCGTGGCGATGAACCAGGCGACCAGAAGAAAGGCCCATGCGCCCAGGTGCCGCGCCAGGAAGGTCAGGAAGCGGTAGAAACGGTCCTTCACGGCCGCGCCCCCTGCGATGCCCGCGAGGCCGCATCGATGGCGTCCGACGGGGGCTTCACGGCGACGAACCAGACCTCTTCGCTGTCCGGGCCGTCCGCCTCGACCGTTTCGAGATGAAAGCCGGCCGCCGCGATCCCTGCCGTGATTGCCGTCCGGCTCCGGTAATGGGGGGCCAGTCGATGGAGCTTCAGACGGAGCTCCTCCAGGCGCCGCTTCCACGGGAAGGGCCGGTCCGCGGGAACGGTGGCCCGCAGGATGAGCCGGCCACCGGGGATCAGTTTTGCATTCAGAACGGCGAGGGTCCGCCGCCAGGTCGATTCGTCGAGCATGTGGATGACGTCGAGCACGAGGGCCGTGTCGGCCCCCTCCGGCAGGTCGTCGAGTTCGGGGGCGCGCCCGGTGCGCATCTCGCCGCGGGGGCCGATCGCCTGCCGGGCGACGCGGATCCGCTCCTCGTCCGGATCGATGCCGTGGACGCGGGCCTGGGGAAACAGCTCCGTGAGCCACACGGAGGGAACGGCGATGCCGCAGCCGATGTCCAGGATGCGGCGGGGCTGCCCGACAAAGCCGGCCAGACGCGGAAACATCGGATCGAGACGCATCTTGAAGCGGGCAAAGAGGCGGGGATGGGCCGCGAGATGCCGGTAGCGCAGGCGCGCCCGCGCGGTATGGCGGGGCGAGCCGGCGGGGAAGGATTCCGGGGGCAGCGCCACCGGCTTGAGCACCCGCCGGACCAGGGGCGGGACGAGGACGAGCGCCCCGAGCAGGGAATAGCCGATCCCGAAGAAGGAGGTCAGCCCGATGCTTTTGAGGACGGCGTGCTCGGCAATGGCCAGAACGCCGAAGCCGATCAGGGTCGTCGCCGCCGCCAGCAGAATGGCCAGCCGGATCAGGCGCATGGAGGGGTCGCGCTCGTCGAGGCAGCGCTGATAGGCGCAGACGTAGTAGATGCCGTAGTCGATCCCCATGCCCATGATGACGACCCAGAGCATGACCCCCGGGATGTCGATGGATCGCCCGAGGAGATTCAGGGTCCCCAGGGTGCAGACGAGGGCGAAGACCACCGGCGCCAGGACGATGAGGGTCCGCCGCCAGTCGAGGAAGAAGAGGAACACGACGAGCGTGATGCCCAGGGCAACGATCAGGGCGACCTCCGTGAAAAGCTTCACCAGCACATCTCCCAGGCGCTTGCTGAAGAGTCCCGCGTCGAAGATCCGGACGAGCCCGGTGGCCGCATAGCGGTCGAAGAACGCCCGGGCGTCGTACGCGGGGCCGGGCGTCACCATCGTGACCTGCACCCGGCCCTCCGGTCCGGGCGAGACGCCCAGCAGGCCGGCGAGGCGCTCCGGAACCCCGGGCGCGGCGGGAGGCGCGGCGGTCAGCGAATCCAGGAAGGGCGCGAAGGCCGCCGGACTGAAGCCCAACGTCTCGCCGGACCGCCTGAGCGACCGCGCCACGTCCGCCGTTCGCTCCGGCGTCCAGAAGGCCCGCCAGGCCTCGGCCTGCCGGCGCGCCCGCGCCTCGCCCGGAAACAGGTCCGATAGCACGAAGGGCGCCCGGATCACGCCGCGTCTTTCGTCTTCCTCAAGCCAGGGGGCCAGGGCGTCGCTTTGATCCTGCAACGCCCTCTGGCCCGGTCCTTCCGTGAGCAGATAGACGCGGCTGGTCAGATTTCCCCAGATCGCCTGAACCCGGCTCTCGGCGGCGAGGGTGGCCGCGCTCATGGAATTCATGGCGTTCAGGTCCACCTGAAAGACGGGTCGCGCGAAACAGAGCATCACCCCGAACAGGAGCGCCGCGGCGGCGAGCCTCCCGCGCCCGCTCCCCTCCGACGGAACGATCCGGTCCAAAAGCGTCGCGAGCGGGCTTTTCCGGACCCGCTTCGCCGGCGGCATGACGGGGAGGATCAGGGGAAAAACGACATGGACGAAGGCATAGGCGCAGGCCACCCCCAGGGCGGCAAAGACGCCGATCTCGGCCAGGACGCTGAATTCGCTGAGGGTGAGCAGCAGGAAGGCGCCGATCGTCGTCAGGACCGCGAGGGCCTCCCCCGATTGCACCTCGCGCGCCGCCTGTTTGCCCGTCATTGCGAAGGGCCGGTCCAGGTACAGGAGATAGGCGATCCCCAGATCGACGGTAAAGGCCATGATGGCGCCCCCGAAGCTGACGGCCAGGATCGACAGGCGCGGGCAGATCAGCGAGCAGAGGAAGAGGGCGCAAAGGGCGCCGACCGTCGAGGGCAGGAGCGCCATGAGCCCGATCAGGGGGCGCGGGAAGGTCAGGATGAGCAATAGCGCGATCCCGATCGTCGTGAGCCAGACCGCCATCCGCATGTCCCGCCGGGCCGCCGTCTCGTTGTCCAGGGCGGCGCGGTAGGCCCCGACGGGCGTCACCACGAACGACACGCCCCGGGAACGGTAGGCTGCATTCATTTCCTTCGTGAGGGCCTCGAGCAGGGGCGGAATGGCGCGCGAAAAGCGGGTGTCCGTCGCGGCGCCGGCCAGTTCGGCCGTCAGCAGGAGGTGGGCGCCGTCGTTCGAGAGGAGCTGCCCCCGGTGGAAGCGGGCCTCCTTCGTCGGCATGAGCTGGGCCATCCTCGCCAGGACGAGGGTTCTCAGCCCCAGGGGGTCCCGGGCGACGAGCTCCGCCTGGCCGATGCCCTCCAGCCCCTGGAGGAGATCGAGATTCTCCGCGAGCTGTCGTTCGATGCGTTCCGGGGCGAGGCGCGGGGCGACCTCTTCCCGGAGCTGCCGTTCGTCGAACAGGAGGGGCAGGTGCCCGACGACGTGGTCCACGAGCTCCGGGCCGAGGGCCTGCATCTCGCCCAGGCCGACCTTTCGGAAAAGCCCGCTCCGCGTCAGCCCCGTCTCGAAGCGCTCCGCGGCCGCGACCAGCGTCTCCGCGTCCCCGCCCCGGATCTCGAGATCGCACACGAGCCGGTCCTGGACCGGCAGGTGGCGGATGACCCGGTGGGCGTCCGCCAGGACCGGATCCTTTTGGGGCAGCGAGGCGAGGATGTCCGTCTCGATCCGGATCCCCCGGGCGGTGTAGACAAAAAGACCGCCCAGGACCAGGAGCACGGCGAGGACCAGGGACCAGCGGAAACGGTAGCGGCGGAAGAACAACGGCTCACTCCTTATCGGGTGTCGGTCCTGGCCCTTCCCTTCCCGGGAAGCGCAGGATGCGCAGGAAGATCAGCCGGCCGAAGGTCTCCGCGTTCCGGCAGAAGTCGACGAACGGCCGGAAATGCGAGACCCGCTTCATGCCGGGCGTGTAGGAGACGCCCACCGGCGCCTCGATCACGGGAATCCCCCGCCAGCGGGCCCGGACGAGGATCTCCACCTCGAACTGGAAGCGGCGGGCGCGGACGGGGAGCCGGGCCGCCTCCGGCAGCGGGTAGATGCGCAGACCGCTCTGGGTGTCGGACAGGACCGGCCCCCCGGCCGCCCGGACCCAGAAATTCGAGAACTTCCGCCCGAAGCGGCTCGTCCAGGGGACGTCGTCCCCGATCATCCCCTCCCGTCGCCCGACCACGATCGGCCGGCTCCCCGCCGGGATCGCCCGGATCATTCCGGGAATGTCGTCCGGGTCGTGCTGGCCGTCCGCATCCAGGGTCACGGCCCAGTCCGCCCGGCCGGCGAGGGCATCGAAGCCCGTCAGGATCGCCGCCCCCTTGCCCCGGTTCGCCCCGTGGCGGAGCACGGTGACGTCCGCGATCCCCTCCAGGCGCGCGGCCGTCGCATCCGTCGAGCCGTCGTCGATCACGCAGACCGGCAGCCCCAGGGCGCGGGCGCGGGTGACGACGACGGCGATCTGCGCCGCGTGGTTGTAAACCGGGATGAGGATGGCGAAGCGGCCGGCGGGGCTTGTCTCCACGATCGCCCCCGTCAGACCCGGGCGAACAGCAGGGAGGTGTTGATCCCGCCGAAGGCAAAGTTGTTGTTCATGCCGATCCGGAAGCGATGCGGCCGGCACGCGCCGCGGACATGGTTGAGCGGCGCGCAGGCCGGATCGGGTTCTTCGAGGTTGCGCGTCGGCACGATAAAGCCTTCCTTGAGCATCAGGATCGTGACGGCGGATTCGATGGCGCCGCACGCCCCGAGGGTATGCCCCATGTAGCCCTTGATCGCGCTCACCGGCACCCCCTCCCCGAAGACGGCGTGCGTCGCGCGGGATTCGGCGATGTCCCCCTGCTCCGTCGCGGTGGCATGGGCGTGCACATGGCCCACCTCCTCCGCGCCGATGCCGGCGTCTTCGAGGGCGAGGCGCATCGCCGCCGCCATCCCCTCCGCGCTGGGATTGGTGATGTGGCCGCCGTCGCAGTTGTTTCCGAACCCGATGATCTCGGCGTGGATGGCCGCGCCGCGGCTCTTGGCGCGCTCGTACGCCTCGAGGACGAGGCAGCCGCCTCCCTCCCCCACGACGAGCCCGTCGCGTTCCCGGTCGAAGGGCCGGGGCGTCCGTTCCGGCCGGTCGTTGTAGCGCGTGGAGGTGGCGCGCATGATGTCGAAGATCCCGGCGTCCATGTAGTGCATCTCCTCGGCGCCGCCGGCGATCATGACGTCCGCCCGGCCCGACCGGATGGCCTCGTACCCGTAACCGATCCCCTGGGACCCGGCCACGCAGGCCGTGCAGGAGGCGATGACCGGCCCCTGGACCCGGAACATCGTCGCCAGGTTGGCCGCGCAGGTGTGGCTCATGAAGCGGATGTAGACGGAGGACTGGAGCCCTTTCAGGCTCCGCGACGCGAAGATCTGGCGGAGGTAGTCCTCCATGGCCTGGGAGCTGCCGGCGGTGGAACCGAAGGACACCCCGCAGCGGGGCGAGGCGATCTCTTCCTCACCGATGCCGGCGTCGGCCAGCGCATCGGTGGCGCTCAGGGCCGCCAGGACCGCCACCCGGCCCATGGCGCGGCGGAAATGCCGGGGGACCGCCGTTTCGTCCACCCCCCCGCAGACGCCGGCCACGGCCGTGCGGAGGTGGTCGATCTTGCGCCACTCCGACATGGCCCGGACCCCGGTCCGTCCCCGCCGGAAGGCCTCGGCCATCTCCGCCAGGGAGTGACCGATCGGCGTCCGAAGACCGATCCCCGTCACGACGACGCGGCGTCTATCGGTCATGATCCAAAGCCCTCATTGGTCTGACATTATTGAGGCTCATCCCGTTGACCTTGAAATCCTTATCGTTGACCTACTAACAAATAATGTCTATCCTGTTCAAATATCAATAATAATTTATGCAGTCAACGACCGAGGGATATGAAAACACACCTTAGATTTCAATTGGCAATGAACACTTGTGACGGCGCTTCTCCATAAAATGACTGCGCGTAATAAAAAGCATCTCCCTGGATAACAACTGCCGACGCAATGATTTAATAATATTGAATTATGATCACCTTTTTTGTTTATTATCCATAAGCTTGGATAATGAAAGACAGGTTTCCGAGCAACGCCACCCCCACCCCGCGTTTGTCCCCGGTCAGTCCTGGGCGGGAAGAAAGGCCACGGCCCAGGTGCCCGGCCCCATGTGGGCGCCGGACGTGAGCGACAGGGGGTGGAGGACGATCTCCGCCGCCGGGTAGCGGCGGGCGATCTCCGTCTGCACCGATTCGGCGACCCAGGTCCGGTTGTCGGAATATTCGAGCATGATCAGGGCCGGCATTTCGGGCGTCAGCGCGCCGGCGAGCTTCTCCAGGGCGAAGGCCACCTGGTCGGCCTGCGTCCGGACGACCCCCATCTTCTTGGCCCCCTCGGCGAGCGGGCTGATCACCGGCTTCATGCGCAGCATGTCGCCGAAGAAGGCGCTCGTCTTCGACAGGCGCCCGCCGGCGGCCAGGTACTGGAGCTTGTCGAGGAAGACGTACTCCTCGCAGCGCTCCACGTTTTCGCGGGCATACCGGATCACGGCCTGGGCGTCCCGGCTCTTGAGGGCGAACCGGGCGGCGGCCAGGCTCATCAGCCCCAGCCGCCCCGAGGCGGCCTGGGTGTCGATCACCGTCAGGCGGTCCTCCGGATCGTGCGTCTTTTTCCAGTCCATCGCGACGCTGTAGTTTCCGGTGAACACCGAGCCGACGCACAGGTACAGGACGCGCGGGTAGCGCTCCAGGACGCTCTGGTAGTACTGGTGGCGCTCGAAGACGGAGGCCTGGGAGGTGGAGACCTTGACCCCCCGGCGCATCGCGTCGTAGAGCTCCTCCGGCGCGAAGTGGGTCTCGGGCAGGCATTTGTCCCCGACCGTGAGGTAGCTGTCGAGCAGCGTGATCCCCAGCTGCGCCGTATTCTGGCGGTTCACGGAGCCCGCGGCGTCGGTCAGGATGTGGACGGCCGCCTCGACGCGACGGCGGCGGAAGGAATGGACCTGGGCGTCCAGGTCGTCGACGGACCACCGGACGACGTCCCCGAAGGCGCCGAGTTCCCCCCGGGCCTTCTGCCCGTCCCGGGCGTGCAGATGGACCTTCAGGTAATCCCCGTCCTTCAGGACGACGACGCTCTCGCCGAGGGCCGTCAGACGCCGGACGGTGTCCGCGTCATCCGCGGCACCCTTGAGCACCGTGTCCACGCAATAGCCCGTCTCCCCAGCCTCCTGGAACTCCGAGGAAATCCTGAGGGAGTCCCTGAAGATGTCGGTGATCGGCTTGAAGGAATCGACGTTCCCCGTGAGCGCGCTGAAGAACCCGTCCAGGTAGATGAAGACGCCCAGGGCCCCGGCGTCGACGACGCCCGCCGCCTTGAGCTTCGGCAGCAGTTCGGGGGTCTCGCGGACCGCCCCCTCGAGGCGGTCGAGCACCCGCTCCCGCCAGGCGGCGTCGTACGTCCCGGGCGCCTCCTCCAAGGCCGCGACCAGGGCGTCGAAGACGGTGAGCATCGTGCCCGGCTTGGGGTCGTTGACCGCCTGCCAGGCCCGGTTCCGGCCCTCGCGGATGGCCTCGGGCAGGTTGTGCATCGCGTCGGCCATCAACAGGCCGGAGAAGAAACGGGCGGCAATGTTTCCGGAATTGCCCCGGGCGGACAGGAGCAGTTCGCGGATGATCCGGTCCCGTCCCTGCGTGATCTGACGCAGGGGGGACAGGCTGATGACGAGGTTGCGTCCCGTATCGCCGTCGGCCACCGGGAAGACGTTGATGTCGTCCAACAGGTCGGCCCACGCGGAGACGCGCTCCACGCCGGCGATCAGGGCTTGGGAAAAGGGGGTTTCCATGTCAGCATCCTAAGGCCCGGCTGATTTCCTCCGGGATCGTGAAGACCATTTCCATTTCGGGCGTGCGGACGGCGACCTGTTCCGTCGTTCCCCGGGCGCAGACGGTTCCGTCGCCGGCGCGCCGGATCTCGAAGGCCACGACGATCTTGGCGCGGGCCTCCTTGACGGTGGCGCGGCAGATGAACTCGTCTCCCCGCTTAAGCGACTGGATGTGTTTGACCGCCGTGCGGATGATGGGAAAGATGTAGCCGGTCCGGTCGTGATATTCGAACAGGTCGACGCCCAGGCTGTCGAAAAGCTCCGAGCGGGCGATGTCGAAATACTTGAGGTAGTGGCCGTGCCAGACGATCTGCATGGGATCGAGATCGAAAAACGGCACCTTCAGCCGGACCTCGTGGCTGGGTCGCTCCGTGTTATCCATTCGCCATGTCCCCCCGTGAGATCGCCCGGGCCACGGCCTCGATGTCGGCGTCCATCGGCCGGTCCTTCCAGGTCGGCTGGGCGAGTTTCCGGATGGCCGCGACCCTCTTCGCCAGGGCGGGACGGTCCCCGATGCGCCCCCGGATCTCGCAGGCCTGCGCCGCCGCCAGGAGATGAATCGCCACGACCCGCTCCGCGAGCGTGCAGACGCGGTCCGCGTCGCGCGCGGCAATGGTCCCCATGCTGACCTTGTCCTGGTTGTGGGACTCGCTGGAGCGGGAGAAGGAGGCCGCCGGCATCGTCTGCTTCAGGGCCTCCGCCGTCAGGGCCGAGGCGGTGATGGACATCGCCTTGAAGCCGTGGTGGCGGAACCGCTCGGGGCCCTCCACGCGCACGAGGTCGCCCGGGAGCCCGCGGCTGACCTGGGAATTGACGAGGAGCGCCACCTGCCGGTCCGCCATGTCGGCCACCGATGCGAGGGCGGCCTTCAGGCCGTCCATCGCGAAGGCGATGTGCCCGCCGTAGAAATTTCCCCCCATGAGGGGATGCGCCACCCCTTCGGCGAAGAGGGGGTTGTCGTTGGCGCTGTTCGCCTCGATCTCCACCCAGGGCCGGATCCAGGCCAGGGCATCGACCAGGACGCCGACGACCTGGGGGGCGCAGCGCAGGGAATAGGGATCCTGAAGGGTTTCCGGCCCCTCGCACTCCAGTTGCGCCTTGGGAGTCCTCGTCTTCAGCCGTTCGCGAAGCCGGTCCGCCACGTGAATCTGCCCCGGAAAGGGCTTGGCCTCCCCGATGACGGGGTGGTAGTGGTGCGCCTTGCCCTGCAGGGCGTGGACGCTGAGCGCGGTCGCATCGACGGCGGCCCGCATGAGATAATCCGCGCGGTCGAGGACGACGGCCGCGATCCCGGTCATGACCGAGGTCCCGTTGATCATTGCGAGCGGCTCCTTCGCGCCGAATCGGTACGGTTTGAGCCCCGCCCGTTTCAGGGCGCGCCGAGCCGGCAGGCGCTGCCCGGCGTAAACCACGTCGCGCTCGCCCGCGAGGGCGGCCAGGATGTAGGACAGCGGCGTCAGGTCCCCGGAGGCCCCGACGGAGCCCTCGGCCGGAACGACGGGGGTCAGGCCCCGGTTGAGGAAGGCGGCCAGTTGCTCGAGCAGGGCCCAGGACACCCCGGAATAGCCGCGCGCCAGGCAGATCAGCCGGCAGAGCATCGCCGCCCGCGTCTCCTCGATCCCCAGGGGCGCCCCGGTTCCGCACCCGTGGAAACGCATCATGTTGCCGCCGTTTCCGAGAACGGCATTTATCTTCAGGCGGTTCCCGCAGGATTTTCCGTACCCGGTATTCACGCCGTAGACCGGGACGTCCGCGGCGAGCGCGGCGAGGAGGCCCCGGCGGGAACGCTCCAGGCGCTCCCGGAAGGCGGGGCGCTCGCTCAGGCGCACCGGCGCCTCCCCCCGGGCCACGGCGATGATCCCGTCCAGGAACACCGTCGTCCCGTCGATCAGCACGTCCTTGATTCTCTGCTTTTTCCCTGACACCCTTTCGATCCCCTTCAACATCCTTCCCAGCGGCGGTAGCCTTTCTTTCAAAAAGCGCCGTTTGTCAAGCGTTCATTCGCCGCGGCCGGCGCGTCCCCTCCGCCCTCGCCGCGGCGGCCGAAACGGCGGGTTGCCATGTCCCGCCGGCGCGGGCGGAAGGTCCCGTCGGCCTTCTCGCGCTCCACCACCGTCTTGAAGAGCTTGAACATCTTGTAGTTCTGCGGCTCGTCCCGGTAGAAGGTGTCCCAGGCCCCGGCGTACAGCTCCTGGAGCCGCTCGGGACTCATGTGCCGGGGCTGGAAGACGACCCGGTCGGCGGTGTAGGCATCCCAGTCGCGGGTGAGGATGCGCCCCTCGCGTTCGAAGTCGTCGAAGGTCCGCGTATGGGGAAAGGGCGTCAGCACCGTGAACTCGGCCAGGTCCAGCTCGATCTCCATGAGGAAGTCGATGAACCGCTTGATGTAGTCCTCCGTGTGATCGTCCAGCCCCAGCAGGATCGTCCCCTCGACGGCGATGCCGTGGTCGTGGTAGCGGCGGATGCGCCGGCGGATGTGGTCCGACATGTCGAATACGGCCTGGTAGACGTACCAGGCGCCGGCCCGGGCGGCCAGGTCGAGAACCGTGTCGTCCTCCTCGATCGGGTGACAGCACCACTTCTTCTTGAGCGGGATCATCTCCCGGAAGAGTTCGATCTCCCAGTCGCGGTCCTGCGCCAGAGAATTGTCCACGATGAACAGGCGGTTGTTGTCGATCGCGGCCATCTCGGCGATGACCTTGTCCACGGACCGGGGGCGGAACCTGCGTCCGCCCAGGTAGCTCACGCAGCAGGGATAGCAGTTGAACCGGCAGCCGCGGGAGGCGTGCACGAGGTCCACCATCTGGATCCCCTTGTAATTGTAGAAATCGCGCTTGAGGATTTCCCGCCGGGCCGTGCCGATCGCCTCCGTCGGTGGGGGGTCCTGGAAGTAATCGTACACGGGCTTCAGGCGGTCGTGCCGCCAGTCGTCCAGGACCTCCGCCATCCGTCCTTCCGCCTCGCCGAGAAAAACGGCGTCCGCGTGCCGCATCGTCTCTTCGGCATGGAGCATCGTCCCGATGCCCCCGCAGATCACCTTGACGCCCCGGCGGCGATAGTCATCGGCGATCTCCCACCCCCGCTTCATCTGGCTCGTCAGCATCATGGAAAGGCCAACCAGGTCCGCGTCGCCGTTCTCGGGAAGGGGCTGGACGTTCTCGTCGATGAACTCCACCTCACAGTCGTCCGGCAGGGTCGCGGCGAAGACAACCGGTCCGTGGGGCGGCAGGTGGAACTCCGTCTGGCGGTCCAGCTTCTTCCAGCGGGGGTAGATCAGTCGAAACTTCATGGCAAGACCTTCTCCGTCTCCAGGCGCTCCTGCTCGAGGAGCCTCAGATGCAGGGCATAGGAGGGCCAGGTCCGGCTTTCGATCTCGATTGTCCCGGCGGGACCCGGTCCGCTCCAGGACCCGATCTTTACCCTTTTTCGGAGCCCTTGTCCAGTTCCGTACAGCCGCACTTCCGCGGTGTCACCGCCCGTGCGCAGGACGTCCACGTGCGTGCCGTCGGGCCGCGCAAAGCGGCACACCACCGCGCCGCCTTCCGACCTTCCCCAGGCGAGCGGCTCCCCCTCTGGCGCAAAGACCGCCAGACGGATGTCTTCCGCCAGCCCCTCGGCGAACGCCCGTCCGTCGAAGGGGGGAACGGCCCGGTTCACGACGAGCGTCTCGCCCGCGGCCGCCTCGAACAGGACCCATCCCTCCAGCGTCATGACGACCGTCTGAAAGCGCCGCGGACCGGGATCCGCCACCAGGACGCCGATGGCGGCGTTTTCCGATCCATCGGGAAGTGTCGCCGTCAGGGCATGGACGAGGCGGTATTTCTCGTTCAGGAAAGGCGCCCGGCACCGGGAGAGAATCGCGGACTTTTGGGAGGGATCGAGGGGCGTCAGCGGCGGCAGGGCGGCGCAGCCCCCGACCGCCAGGAGGGCAAGACCGAGGAGGAAGGCGGCGCCGAGGGTCTTCATTCGACGTCCCTGAACCGCGCCGCCGGCAGGGGCCGGTTGACCGCCACCTGGCCGAACTCGAGCAGGGTGAAGGAGCGTTCGTCCTCCACCACCCGGACGCTCTGCATCACGCCCGCCTGCTTGGGCGACAGGGTCAGTTCGATCCGGCGGAGCATCTTCCGCCAGGCGGGATCCTTCGGGGTGAGCGTCACCTTCGGTTCGGATCCCGTCTCGAGCGTCGCTGCGAAATGGGGGTTCGCGTCGAAGCGCCCCTGCTGCCAGTGGAGGATCTCCTCCATGACGGTCTGCATGACCGACAGGGCGGCGCCGGTGTCCTCGCGCCAGCCGTCCCGCTCCTTGCGGTAGCGTTTGACGTCCCGGCCGTTCACGATGAGGACGCTCCGGACGGGACGGTCATATTCCCAGCGGAGCCGGTCGGGGGCCTGGTAGGAGAACCGACCCTCCGAGAGGAAGGGCCGGGCCAGCATGGGCAGGGTCTTTTTCTGGACGAAACGGGCCTCGAGCGACGTGATCCCCTGCGCTGCCTCGCGCAATCCCTCCCAGCTGTCCGCCCAGGCCGTCAGGAGCGGCAGGAGCAGGAACAGCCCGAGAAGGCCGAAGCGCGCGCGCCGCGCGGGTCCCCTCGTCAGGCGGGAGATCAAAACATCCCCCCGTTGACGGAAACGACCTGGCCCGTGATGTAGGAGGCGTCGTCGGAACACAGGAAGCGGACCACCTTCGCCACCTCCTCGGGCCGGCCGATGCGCCCCATGGGGATCATCTCCTTGATGTTCTCCACCGGCGCATCCTTGATCATGTCCGTGGCGATCAGCCCCGGCGCGACGACATTCACCCGGACGCCGAGCCGGGCCACCTCCGAGGCGAGGGCTCGGCTCGCGGCAATCAGTCCCGCCTTGGCCGCCGCGTAGTTCGCCTGCCCCCGGTTGCCCACCAGGGCCGAGACGGAGGCCATCGAGACGACGGCGCCGCGCTTCTTGCGCAGCATCTTGCGCAGGACCGGCTTCGTCATGTTGTAGAAGCCGCCCAGGGTGGTTCCGATGACGGCGTCCCAGTCGTGCCGGGGCATCATGAGGAACAGGCCGTCGGCGGTGATTCCCGCGTTGTTCACCAGGGCATCGACGCGCTCCATGCGGGCGAGCAGGTCGCCGAGCGCCGCCTCCGCCGCGTCGGGGTCGCCGACGTCGAACCGGAGCGCCTCGCCGCGGCCGCCCGCCGCCTCGATCATCTTCAGCGTCTCCTCCGCGGCCGCCTCGTTCGCCCGGTAGGTGATGACCACGTCATAGCCGCCGGCCGCCAGCTCCACGGCAATGGCCCGGCCGATGCCGCGGCTGCCGCCCGTGATGATTGCCGTCTGCCGATCGCTCATAACCCCTCCCTGACCCGGCGTCTGCCTTCACCCCCGGACACCCGTTCCTTGAGCTCCTTTTTCAGGATCTTCCCCGCGGTGTTGCGCGGGAAATCCTCGACGAAGATGATTTTCCGGGGGAGCTTGAAATAGGCGATCTTCGCGCGGATCGCCTCCAGGAGCGTCTCTTCGCTGAGCGCCGCGCCTTCCTTGAGCAGGACGAAGGCGGCCACGACCTCCCCCTTCTTCCGGTCCGGCATCCCGACGACGGCCGCTTCCCGGACCTCCGGCAGGGCCTGGAGAACCCGCTCCACCTCCGCCGGGTAGATGTTCTCCCCGGAGCTGATGATCATCTCCACCTTCCGGCCGACGATATAGACGAACCCCTCCTCGTCCCGCTGCCCCATGTCCCCCGTGTGGAACCACCCGCCGTGCATCGCCGCCAGCGTTTCTTCGGGCCTGTTCCAGTAGCCGGCGAAGACGTTGGGGCCTTTGACGACGATCTCTCCCGCCTCGCCGGGCGGCACGTCGCGGTCCTGGTCGTCGACGATCCGGAGCCGGACGTGCAGGACCTCCTTGCCGACCGATCCGGCCTTGCGGACGGCGTCCTCAAGGTCGAGGGAGGTGAGCCGGAAGGCCTCCGTCATGCCGTAGCCCTGGGCGAAGGAGACGCCCTTCTCGGTCTGGTACTTCTGGATCATGGGCAGGGGCATGGGCGCGCCCCCGGCGATGAAAAAGTGGACGTGCGAGAAGTCCGCCTGCGCCCACTGCTCCGTCTGGGTGAGGAGCTGGAACATGACGGGAACGGCGAACAGGTAGTTGATCCTCTCGCGGACGATCAGGTCCAGGACCTCGGCCGCGTTGTAGAATCCCTTGATGTAGAGGGAACCGCCGGCATAGAGGATCGGCAGGGCCGAGGCGCCCAGGGCGCCGATATGGAAGAGCGGCGCGACCACGAGGGACTTGTAGGACCGGTTGATCCCGTAGCCCATCACCGTGTTGAGCGCGGCGAAGAGCACGTTCCCGTGCGTCAGGACCGCCCCCTTGGGGTCGCCCGTGGTCCCCGAGGTGTACATGATGAACAGGGGATCGTCCAGAACCGGCTCCGGGGAGGGTGCGGCTTCCGCATCGGGGAAGGCCGCGACCGTCCGGGCCAGGTCCGGATCCCGGCCGGCCTCGCCCCCGTGACGGACGCAGGCCGGAAGCTCCGTCAGGAGGGCCTTGATTTCGGCAACCTTGGCGGCAAAATCCGCCCCGTAGACGAGGACCCGCGGGGCGCAGTCCTTCAGGATGTACACGAGTTCGGGCACCGCCAGGCGCACGTTGAGGGGCGTCATGATCGCCCCGGTCTTGGCGCAGGCAAAGAAGATCTCGAGGAACTCGGAGGCGTTGGCCATGAGGACGGCCACGCGTTCGCCCCGGCCGGCGCCCCAGGACGCGAGCGCGTGCGCCATCCGGTTCACCCGCGCGTTGAACTCACGGTTCGTGTAGCTCCGCCTCCCCTCTTCGCAGAGGAAGGGCCTGTCCGGATGGGTCAACGCCCGCTTGGTGATCCACTCGCCGACATTCACCTCACACGAACTCATTTCTTCGCCTTTTTCGCCTTCGTCTTCTTGGCCGCCCGGGCCTTGGCGAGGTTCTTTCCCAATCCCCGGTCCAGGGCGATCTGGCGCTTCTTTTCGACATAGTTCGTGGCGGCCAGGGGCTGGTCCTGGGGGATGTTGAACCGCTTCCGGTACTGGCCGGGCTTCATCTCGTGGGCGGTGGCGAGATGGCGCTTCAGGGTGGTCAGGCCGGTCTTGCCGCAAATCATGCAGCCGACCTCATCCTTCTTGAAGGCCTGCCGGCGGGTCAGGGCCGGCTTGGCCGTCGTCTCCCCCGCTTCGCCCTGTTCCAGCCCCTTGAGCGTCGCATAGACCGCCTTGATCTCGCTCATCAGGTCATCCGACGTCATTTCGGTCGTTGACGCATGGGCGATAACGATGTCTGTTGCTAATTCGAGCAGATCGGCCATGATGTGTCCTCCTGTTCCAGGGTTTTTTGGACTTCGTTTGACTCCTAAAGCTTTTTTTTGAAAGAGGCAAGCAATATTTGAAGGTTCCGCGTCCCGGACAGATAGTGTGCGTCCCCCGGAAGGAACCTGCCCGGGGTGTCGAATCGCGGGGACTAACTAGCACTTCTTTGGGTTTTCTTCCATGGGTTCTTTTGAGGACATGGGCGGACGTTCCTTCGGGATCCATCGGATGGGAAGCGATGCGCCGGAAACGGCCGACGACAGGGACGAGGGTTCGAAGTCTTTAAACCGCGCGGAAGACGAGCCCCGCGTAGGTCCCACCGAAGGACAGGCCGGTCATCAGCGCGCGTCGGACGGGCCGGCGGCGGGCCTCCCCCGTCACGAACGGCAACGGCAGCATCGGCGCCGCCAGACCGGCGACCGGAGGCACCACGCCCTCCCGGATCGACAGGGCCAGGGCCGCCGCCCGGATGCCGCCGGAGGCGAAGATTTCTCCCGTCGCCCCCTTGAGGGAGGTGACGAGGGGCATCCCTTCATCCCCGCCGAACAGCTCCCGGTAGGCCGCCGCTTCGAGCGCGTCTTGGTCGCGCCCGCCGTTTCCCGCCCCCTGGATGCAGTCGATCCCGGCGGGCGCGCCGCCCTCGGACCGGCGGCGGTCGTCCTGCGGTCTCCCGCCGGGCGTAGCGGAACCGGTCCCCACGGGGACGACGCCCGCCATGTCGAGCGCCCGCCGGAGAGCGATGACAAGGCCTCGGGGGGAATCCGGCCAGCCCGCGGGCGGCGCGGGCGAGGCGGCGAGTCCCCAGCCGGCCAGTTCGCAATAGGGATCCGCCCCGCGCGCTGACGCGTGCTCCTCCGCCTCGAGGCAGACGATCCCGCACCCCTCGCCCATGACGGGCCCGTTGCGCCGCAGATCGTACGGCCGCGCCGCCTCCACGCCGTTGTCCATAGGCGACAGGGCGCGGAACCGGCACAGGACCTCGTAGAAGAAGGGCGACAGCAGGTCCGCGCCGCCCACCAGGATCACGTCCGCCGCGCCACGCCGGATCTCCATCGCCCCGTAGGCGATCGCCGCCTCGCCGGAGACGGCCTGGTGGTTGATCGTCGTGTTGACACCGCGAAACCCCAGTTCGATGGAGGCGTGTCCGGCCGGGGCGTTCATCACCGTGTTGGGCACATGGATCGGGCTCACCCGGCCGGGTCCCTCCGTGAAGAGAACCCGGGCGTTCTGAACCTTGAGGTCCGTGTTTCCGAAGGCCGTTCCCATGACGATCCCGATGCGGTCGCGGTTCGCGTCGGTCACGGCAAGCCCGGCGTCATCCAGGGCCATCCGGACGGAGGCCGTCGTCATGGCCGAGAGGCGGTCCATCTTGCGCAGGGTTTTGAGGGCGATGAAATCCCGGGGCTCGAAGCCGCGGATCTCCGCCCCGAGGTGCGATCCCAGACCGGCGGTGGAAAAGGCGTTGATCTCCCGGATGCCCGTTTCGCCGCGCCACAGCGCATCACGGAACTCGGCCTTCCCCACGCCCAGGGGCGTGACCATCCCGATGCCGGTGAGGATAACCCGCCTATCCACGGCCCCTCCCGCCGTCCCGCCAGCGCCCGAAGAGCACCGCCGTGTTGTTCCCGCCGAAGGCGAAGGAGTTCGACAGGACGATCCCGGGGGCCCCGGGCCGGGCGCCCGTCGTCACGTAATCCAGGTCGCACTCCGGATCGGGCGTCTCGCAGTGGATCGTGGGCGGGATGAATCCCTCCGCGATGGCCAGAACCGAGACGACCGCCTCGAGCGCCCCGGAGGCGCCCAGGGCATGGCCGTGCATCGACTTCGTCGAACTGACCGGGATCCGGCCCGCGCGCGCTCCGAAGACGGCCTTGATCGCCCGCGTCTCCATCAGGTCGTTGGGGGGCGTCGCCGTGCCGTGGGCATTGATGTAGTCGATCGCCTCCGGCGGGATCCCCGCGTCGGCCAGGGCTGCCCGGATCGCGCGCACCGCCCCGGAGGCGCCGGTGTCCGGGGCGGTCATGTGGTGGGAGTCGCAGGTCACGCCGTAGCCGAGCACCTCGCCCAGGATCTGCGCCCCGCGCGCCCGCGCGCCCGCCAGGGATTCGAGGAGCAGGATCCCCGCCCCCTCGCCCAGGGTGAGCCCGGCGCGGTTTCCGGAAAACGGCCGGCAGTACGCGGGATCGACGGCCTGGAGGGCGTTGAAGGAGGCGAAGGTCACGCGGCAGAGCGGCTCCGCCCCGCCCACGATCATCGCCTCGGCGGCGCCGGTCCGGATGAGGTCACGGCCCAGACCGATGGCGGTCGCGCCGGAGGAGCAGGCCGTCATGATCGTGGCCTTCGGACCGTAGAGGCCGAATTGCGTCGCGATCGCGTTGGCGTGGGCCGCACAGGCAACGGTCGCCAGACGTGAAAATCGCCCCCGTCCTGACCCGCGGCGCAGGTAATCCTGGAAAAAGGCCTCTGCTTCCGGCATGCCGCCGGCCCCGCCGCCGATGACGGTCCCCATCCGCTCCCGCAGGAACTCCGGAACCGGATAGAGCCCCGCCTGCGAGAGGGCCTGGAAGGCCGCCACGAGCGCGAAGGCGTCGGCGCGGGAGGCGCGCTTCAGGCTGAATTCCGGAGGCAGCAGGGCGCGGGGGCGGAAATCCCGGACCTCCGCCCCGTTGTGCGTGCGAAACGCCGCGGTATCGAACCGGGTCACCGGACCGATCCCGCACGTGCCGGCCTTCAGGGCGGCGGCGAACTGAAGGGGATCGCCCGCGATCGCATTGACGGTGCCCATCCCCGTAATGACGACCCGCCCGCTTTCAATCACGTCTGCCATGATCGATCCTTAGAACAATCCGGTGAAAAGTCAATCCGAATCCTGCGCCTGCCGCCTTTCGTAAAGCGCGCGAATCTCGCGGATCAGATCGCCCAGCCGGAAGGCGGGATCGCCGTAATCGGGGTCGAACGACCCGATCCGCGCCACGGACAGGACGTTGGGGATGCAGGTATTGAACCGGAACCGTCCCGGAATGAAGAGGCGGTCCGTGTGACGGATCGCGAGACACACGACCGGCGCCCGGCAGTAGCGGGCGATGCTGAAGGCGCCCTTGTTGAAGGGCCCCAGTTTTCCCGTCCGGCTCCGCGTTCCTTCGGGGAAGATGAAGAGATTGCCGCCGGCGGCGAGATACTCCCGGATGGTCTCGATGTTCCGGATCATGAGCGACGTGTAGTCGCCCCCGGTCTTCGAGGGAATATAGCCCGACCGGCGGAGCACCCAGCCGAAGATCGGCACCCGGAAGAAGACGCTCTTGACGATCGTCTTCTGCTTTTCGAACAGGGAGATGAGCAGGATGGGATCCAGATAGGACAGGTGATTGCAGACGATGACGGCGGAGCGGACGGTCCGCACCTCCGCGTCGATCCGCAGGCTGAGCCCCGGCGTGATCCACCGGACCAGGCGGAAGAAGCTCCGGAAGTAGCGGTGGTTCAGGCGCTGAAAGGCGGCCTCGCGGTCGCTCGCCCGCAACCACGTCCAGACGTAGTGGGGCGAGAAGAAAATGCAGAACCCCAGCGTAAAATGGGTCCACAGGATCAGCGTGACGACCCAGTCGATCAGCGGTTTGAAGGGGCGGAGGAAGGACACCATGGGGGGTCAGGCGAACCGTTTGATCAGGAGGGAGGTGTTGACGCCGCCAAAGGCGAAATTCTGGACGGCGGCCACCGTCACGGGCCGCGCCTCCAGCTTCAGGGTATGACGGATCATCGCGCAGCGCTCGTCCGGCTCCTCGAGGTTGAGCGTCGGGGCGATGAACCCCTCCTGCATCTGGTAGAGGCTGAGGATCGTCTCGATCACGCCGCAGGACCCCATGGTGTGCCCCATGTAGCCCTTGAAGCCCGTCACGAACGGCTTGTCGCCGTAGACGGCGTGGATCGCCTGGGCCTCGATCACGTCCCCCATCCGGGTTCCCGTGGCATGCGCGCTGACGAAGTCGACGTCGTCCGCGTTCAGCTCCGCGTCTTGGAGGCTCGACTGGAGAGTCGCCCGGATCCCGGCCAGGTTCGGCAGGATGAGATCGCCGCCGTTGTTGTTGCAGGCAAACCCGACCACCTCCCCGAGAATCTCCGCCCCCCGACGCTTCGCGTGCTCGTACTCCTCCAGGAGCACCGCCCCGGCGCCCTCGCCGACCACGAGCCCGTCCCGCTGCCGGTCGAACGGGCGCGGCGTGCACTGCGGACGGTCGTTGAAGGCGGTGGAACAGGCGAGCAGGTTGTCGAAGACGGCCACGGTCGTCGTGTCGTACTCGTCCGCCCCGCCGCAGAGCATCGCCTCCTGCATGCCGAACTTGACCGCCTCGTAGCCGTAGCCGATGGACTGGCTGCTCGTCGTGCAGGCCGTGGAGGAGGAGATCACCCGGCCCGTGATGCCGAACATCTTCGTAATGTTCACCGCGGTCGTGTGAACCATGGACTTGAGGTAGTCGACGGCGCCGATGGAGGAAAACTCCGCGCGGGTCCCTCCGAAAAAGGTCCTGTAGATCTCGCGCTGCACCGTGGGGCTGCCGTGGGTGGAGCCGAAGGCGACGCCGAGGCGTCCGGAGGTCACGAATTCGAGCGGCAGGCCGGCCTGTTCCAGGACCTCCTTCGCGACCTGGCAGGCGTAATACGCGACCGGCCCCATCGTCTTGCGGTAGGTGCGCTTGAAGTCGTAGGCGATCGGATCGTCCACCGTCCCGAAGACCTGGGAGTGGATGAATTTCGCGAGGAGGTTGTCCTCCTTCAGCGGCTTGACGCCGGAAACGCCCCGCCGGAGGCTGTCCAGGATCGCTGCGCGCCCGTGACCGATGGGCGTGATGGCCGAACACGCGGTAATGACGACTCTTCGTCCCTTCATGGGCGGGAGGAGGCCTCCTTCCGCGCCGGAGCGCCCTGCGTGAGCCCCCGTTTTCCGGCCAGGCCGTCCACATAGTCGATGACCTGGTTCAGCGTCCGGATCTCCATCGCCCCCTTTTTCTCCTCATGGGTCAGCTCCGAATCGAGAAACCGCTCGATCTCCAGGAGCAGCTCGATGGCGTCCACGCTGTCGAATTCGTAGGCCTCGCGGAGATTCTCGTCGAGCCCGGGATCTTCGATCTCGAACTCGCGGCGGAAGATCTCCAGGATGGCGGCCTGGATCTGGTCTCTCGTCATCGCGTCATCGGGGTCCTGTCTTCACGTTTTCCGGGGGGCGATCATAATGATTATTTCCCGACCTGGCAAGCCCTTCTTTCCATGCGGCCGGCGCCGTTTGTTCCGGCGCGTCCCCCCGCGGCCGCATCATCGGGCGGGGGCGGAGCGGAGCGGCCCCAGGACCTCGCGGGAAAAGCGCTCCTGGCCGATCATCTGCCTCGCCGCCTGAAACGACCCCAGCACCGTCCCCAGAACGCCGGGGGACAGGGCATTCTGCCCCGCGAGATACAGCCCCGCCAGCGTCGGCCGGTGGAGGGTCGCGGCCGCCGGGAGCTGGCGCGTCGACCGCAGAATGCCGTATGGAGCCCCCTCGGGGCTGCCCGTCCAGTCCCGGAGGGTGAGCGGGGTGTAGGCGTCGAGGATCCGGGCGCCACGGAGGGGGCCGAAGACCTCCTCCGCCTGCCGCAGGAACCGCTCGGCCCGGCCCAACTTTTCCGCCTCGTAGTCCGCGCCCCGCCGTCCCGTCGTCGTGTCCTCCCAGCGGCGCCATTCCGAAAAGAGGCTTTTCGTGATGATCGTGAGGAGATTCCACTCCTGTGTGCCGGAGAGGAGCTGGTAGAACACGCCCTCCGCGAGCCCCCCGTCCGGGTCCGCACGCAGGCGGAAGAGGTTGTGCGGCAGGGCGGGATGGGCGCGCGCATCCACGGCGGCGCTCACCGAGAACAGCCCCTCCGTCTCGGCCAGCCTCCGGATCCGCCGCACCCGAAGCGGTTTGAGGGCGCCTTCCGGGAGCATCCCGAGGACGGTCTTGGGATGCAGGGCGGCCACCACGCGGTCGGCCGCGAGCACCCGCCCGGAGGCGAGTCTGACCCCGGTCACGGCCCCTCCGGACGCCAGAATCGCCTCCGCCGGATCGCCCAGGATGAGCCGGCCGCCCAGCGCGTCGAGCCGGGAGACGTAGGCCTCGGCCAGGTCCGATCCGCGCCCCCTAAGCCGCCACGACGACTGGAGGTAGGAGGTCAGGGCCAGGTGATGGTAGAGCACGGGGCATTCGGCCCCGGACATCCCCACCCAGCTTGCGGCCACGTTCAGGACGCTCTTGAGGGGCCGGGAACAGCCCATGTCCGAGAGATAGGCGTCGAGCGGCCGGAACAGGTCGAGGTTTATCGGGGGGGGCGTCGCGGAAAGAAACGCAAAGGAATTCTGCAGATCGGCCATGACGCGCAGATTGCCGAGGATGGCGTCGAGGTGTTGCGCGTCCCGCGGAAAGGCCCGCCTGAGCGCTTCGGCGAAGGCGTCGAGACCTTCCGGCAGGTCGAAGGTGAAGTCATCGAACAGGTACCGGTCGATGGGTCCCCCCTGACCCATCCGCTCCGCCGTGATCCCTTCCGTGACGCCCATAAAATCGCACATCCGGCGGAGCGGCTCTCCCTCCCCGAAGGCGCCGAAATAGTGGACGCCCACGGGGCAGTCCAGGCCGCCGCGCCGGTAGCTGCGCAAGAGTCCGCCCGGGAGGGGGTTCTTTTCGATCACCGCCACCCGGAACCCGAGGCGGGCAAGGAGAACGGCCGTCGAGAGCCCCCCGATCCCCGAGCCGAGCACCAGCGCATCGCGTTTGGAATCCGTTGTCATCCCTTCACCTGTGCGGCGCCGGCCCCGGGGGAAAAGCGGCCCGTCCGATGCCCGGCCCGCGCGATCGCGTGCGCCCTATTTCTTGCGGTGTTCCCGAACGAAGGCGGCCAGGGCGCGAACCGAGGCGAAGGCCTGAACCCCGACCTCGCGGCTCTCGATCTTGACGCCGTAATCCTTTTCCAGCATGAGGACGAGCTCCAGCACGTCGATCGAATCGATCCCCAGGTCCCCGCCCACGAGCCGCTCCTCGTCGCCGATGTCCTCCGGGGCGACGTCCAGCAGCGACAGCGTATCGACGATCTTGACCTTGAGCTCCGCCATGAGCGTATCCATTGTCTACTCCCTCTTCCCCGTCACCGGTTCCTTTTCGATTTCGCCCCGTCGCGGCCCGGCGGCGTTCACAACCCCAGGCGCCGGGCGATGATGCCCCGCATGATCTCATTGGTGCCCCCCAGAATCCGGGTGACCCGAAGATCGCGCCACGCCCGGGCGATGGGGTATTCCTCGCAGTAGCCGTAGCCCCCGTGGAGCTGCAGGCAGCGGTCCGCCACCCGGAAGGCCATCTCGGTGGTCCAGTACTTGGCCATGGACACCTCCGTGACCACGTCCTTCCCCTCGAGGTGATCCGCCACGAGCTTGTCGACGAAGGTCCGGCCCAGGCGGATTTCCGTCGCCATCTCGGCCAGTTCGAACTGGATGTGCTGAAACTTCGCGATGGGCTTCCCGAAGGCGGACCGCTCGCGGCTGTAGCGAAGGGCCATGTCGAAGACCATCTCCGCCGCCGCGACGGCGCTCACCGCGAGCACCAGGCGCTCCGGCTGCAGATTCTGCATGAGAATTCTGAAACCCGTCCCCTTCTGGCCCAGGCGGTTCTCCCGCGGAATCCGGCAGTCGGTGAAGAACAGCTCCGCCGTGTCCTGGCTGTGCCAGCCCGCCTTCTTCAGGCGCCGTCCCCTGGCGAATCCGGGCGTCCCGGCCCCCACGAGATACAGGTCGATGGCGGCGTGGGGCTTCTCCACGGCCGGGTCCCGCGCGGCCACGACGAACAGGTCCCCGTTGATCCCGTTGCTGATGAAGGTCTTCTGCCCGTTCAGGACGATCGCCTCGCCGTCTTCCACGGCCGTCGTGCGGATGGCGGCCAGGTCGCTCCCGGCCTGGGGCTCGGTCATGGCGATGGCGGTGATGCAGTCCCCCGAGACGCAGCGGGGCAGGTAGAGGCGTTTCTGGGCCTCCGTGGCGAAGGCCGTGATGTAGGGCACGACGACCGTGCTGTGAAGGCGGGCGGACAGGCCGCAGTGGTTCGTCCGCGTCATCTCCTCCACGACGATGAGCGAGTACAGGAAATCCGCCCCCGCGCCGCCGTAGACCTCGGGGACCTCCAGGCACAGGAACCCCTGTTCGCCCATCCGCTTCCAGGCGCGGCGGGGAACGATGCCCGCCTCCTCCCACGCCTCGATCTCGGGGACGATCTCCCGGGCGAGAAACCTGCGCAGGGTCTCGCGGAAGATGCGGTGTTCTTCTCGGTAGGGGATGAGTTCCATGGGCGGGGGGGTATCCTCGAAAGGCCGTTCAGGCGTCCTCTTCTTCCGGACGGAAGGCCTGGATGCTCAGGGCGGCGACGAGTTCCGCCCCCGCGCGCACGGTTCCGTCGAAGACCGCATAGCTTTCGAGGGCGTAATTCCGCCGGACCTCCGTGACAAGGACGACGGGAACGGCGATCCGGGGGCGTTGAAACTCGGCGCCCTTGATCCCGACGAGCCAGCCCTTGGCGCCGCCCTTTCCTGACTGTTTCCGTTTCCACCCCTCGAAGAGCGCGGCGGACTGGGCGACGAGCTCGACCGTGACGAGGACATCGACGGAGCCGTCCCGGTACAGGGGCCAGTCCGCCGAGGCGGTCGCCGTCGTCACGGCCCTTTCGTCATCGATGTCCATCACGCCGTCGATGAGGCGCATCCGCCCGCGGTGGGGGATCAGCGCCTCGATGTCGATCTCCATCCGAGTCATGCGGACCTCATAACAGAATTCCGGCCGCGGGGCAAGGGCGTCCTGGTTAAAAGCTTTTGCATCTGTCCGCAAAAACTGGTTTAATGCGGGCCTGTTTCCGTCGATCTTCGGCTTTTTTGTTTCTCCACCGATCGACGGAGCCCAGCAGCAGATCGAGGTTTGATAACCGCCATGGCCTGGAAAAAGTATCAGCCCGACAGAACCGATTTTCTGATCAATACCGATTGGGGTATCCCCCGGGAAAATTTATCCAAAAAAGAGGCGCATGGCAGCGGGAAAAGGCTTTTTCAGAAACGCTGGGTCACCCGGGAAGAAAAAAGAAGGCTCCAGGAGGAGCATGCCGCCTATTCGTCCATCCGCGGCACCGGCATTCTGCTCATCATCGGCAGTGGGTTGCTCCTGATCAATCTCTTTTTCCTTCTCAAGGGCCCTGTCTCCGCCAAAATGATTTGGGCCTTTTTTGAACTCGTCTATGCCGCTGCCCTTTTGGCCGCAGGAATCGGACTGTTCCGGCTTGTCCGCTGGGGGCGGAACATCGCCCTCGTGATCTTCCTCTCTTTTCTGATTTTGCCCTTTACGCCCCTGCTCAGTAACGAAAAAGGGGCTCCGGTACTGATTTTCATCGGTTTGACCGGCTTCTACTATCTTCTGCGCCCCCCGGCACGCAGGATATTTGCGCCCGCGGCAGCGGAAGAAGACCGTCCCCCGGTCCGGCCGAAAAGGTCCGTTCTATCATGGATGGTTTACGCGATACTGGCCTTGGCCGTTCTGTTCACTTATTTTACCTTTGATCTGCATCAGGCGGGAAAGAGGGCGGCCGACGTCTGTCAAAGCGCTCGACAGGGGACATCCGTGGAAGATTTTCTGGCCAAGGTGCCGCCGGAAGATTACCGGATCATCAAGGCCGATGATCGCGTGATTATCGTTCCCAGGGCAGGCATGGGACGCCATGCCTGCATCGTTTTCCATGACGGGCAAAACATTACGGGGAGCAGAACCGGATTTGAGGACTGAGCCGGGGCATCCCGGGGCTTGACGCCGGGAGCGGCATGGCCTAAGAGAGCAGAATCATCGGACCAGGGAGATCATGCGATGGGAGACACCAACACCCGAGTACCGGAGAACGCCTGGAAGTGTTCGAACTGCGGCTACGGACTGCAGGCCCCGGCCCCGCCGGCGGCCTGCCCGTCGTGCGGGCAGCGGTGCGAGTTTCTGAACGTCACCTGCTACACGCCGGACTGCGCGGAGACCGGCGTCGATCCGCGGCTCAAGCCGGCGAAATAGACGCGCCCCGCGGCGGGACGGTCGCTTCCCGCTATTTGTAGAACGAGGCGTAGCGGTGCTTGAGCCGGGCCATGCCGGTTTGCACGGCACTCTTGCGGACGGCCCGGGCGACCCGTTCCGGGACGGCGCGGTTGAAGACGCCGGGAATGATGTAATCCTCGCGGAGTTCCTCCCGCGGCACCGTGGCGGCGATGGTATGCGCGGCGGCGAGGAGCATCTCGTCGTTGATCCCCCGCGCCTTGCAATCCAGGACCCCGCGGAAGAGCCCCGGAAAACACAGGACGTTGTTGATCTGGTTCGGATAGTCGGACCGGCCGGTGGCGACGATCCGGGCGTACCGGGCGGCCTCCTCGGGCATGATCTCGGGAACCGGATTGGCCATCGCGAAAACGACGGGATCCCGTCCCATCCGTTTGACGTCCCTTCCCTTCAGCACCCCCCCCTGGGACAGACCGATGAAGACGTCCGCCCCCTCCAGCGCCCGGGCCAGCGTCCCCTGCCGTTTCTCCCGGTTCGTCCGGCGGGCCAGACGCTCCTTGACGGGATTCATGTTCTCGCGCCGGCCCTCGTAGAGGATTCCGGATCGGTCGCAGCCGATGACCGTCCGAACGCCCGCCAGGCCGAGGAGATGGATGGCGGCCACGCCGGCCGCGCCCAGGCCGTTGACCACGACGGCGATCTCCCCGATGGGCTTGCCGACGACGGTCAGGGCGTTCATGAGCCCCGCCAGGATCACCACGGCCGTGCCGTGCTGGTCGTCGTGAAAGACGGGAATGTCGAGTTCGGCCTTCAGGCGCTGTTCGATCTCGAAACACCGGGGGGCGGAAATGTCCTCCAGGTTGATGCCGCCAAAGGCCGGCGCGATCCACTTCACGGCGGCGACGATCTCGTCGGGATCCTGGGTGTCGAGACAGAGGGGAAAGGCATTCACCCCGCCGAATTCCTTGAACAGCATGGCCTTGCCTTCCATGACCGGCAGGGCCGCGGCAGGGCCGATGTTCCCGAGGCCCAGGACGGCCGACCCGTCCGTGACGATGGCCACGGTATTCCGCTTGAGGGTGAGATCGTAGGCGCGGCGGGGATTCGCCTGGATCGCCCCGCAGACCCGGGCGACGCCGGGCGTGTAGGCCATCGCCAGGTCGCCCCGGCTCTTCAGGGGGAAGCGGTTCCGGATCTCGATCTTTCCCCCCTGGTGCATGAGAAAGGTGCGGTCCGCCACGTCCAGGACCTGCACCCCCTTGACAGCCCGGATGGCCGCGACCACCCGGTCCTCCGTTTCCTCGTCCGGCGCCGACACGATCAGGTCGCGGATGATTTTGGCGTCCCGGAACTCCACGATGTCCACGGCCCCGATCGTTCCCCCCGACCGGCCGATCGCGGAGGCGACCCGGCCCAGCATGCCGGGCCGGTCGAGGATCTCAATGCGGATCCGGAGACTGAAACTGGGCGACGGCGTTTTGATCATCACACCCCTCCGACGATCTCCATTAAGAAAAAAGGGCGGCAAACACCAGGGCGCAGGAGAGCAGGATCAGGATCCCCACGGTCAGCCAGGAGAAGACGTTCATGCCGCGGCTGTTGGTGTAGGCCCCCATGATCCTGCGGTCGTTGACCAGGATGAGCATGAAGATGAGCACGACCGGCAACAGCAGCCCGTTCACGACCTGGGAGTAGTACATGATGGCGATGAGGGGAATGCCGGGGAGCAGAATGATGCCCGCCCCCAGAATGATCATGAGCGCGTACAGGCCGTAGAACTGTGGCGCCTCGGTGAACTTGCAGTTCAGGGACGATTCCCAGCCGAAGGCCTCGCAGACGGTGTAGGCCGTGGACAGGGGCAGGATCGAAGCGGCGAAGAGCGACGCGTTCAGGAGCCCGAAGGCGAAGAGCCACGAGCAGTATTCCCCGGCCAGGGGCGCCAGGGCGAGGGCCGCGTCCTGGGCCGAGTGGATCCGGATGCCCGACCGGAACAGGGTGACGGCGCACAGCATGATGATGAAGAACGCCACGACATTGACCGTAATCGATCCGAAAATCACATCCAGGCGGGCAAAGCGATAATTCTCGGCCTTGAGCCCCTTGTCCACGATGGAGGACTGGAGGAAGAACTGCATCCAGGGGGCGATGGTCGTTCCGACGAGGCCGACGGCCATCATGAGAAACGCGCCGTCCATCCGGAGCGTCGGCGTGAGAAAGGCCGTCCCGATCTCCCCCCAGTCGGGCTTCCCCATGAATCCGGAAACGATGTAGGACAGGTAGAACAGGCAGGCCACCAGAAAGGCCTTCTCCACGCTCTTGTAATTTCCCTTGACCACGAGCCACCAGACGAAGACGGCCGCCGCGGGGACGGAGGCGTAGCGGGAAATGCCGAAGATCTCGAGACTGGCCGCCACTCCGGCGAATTCGGCGATGGTGTTGCCGAGGTTGGCCAGGATGAGCACGATCATGAGGTAGAAGGTGATCCGGGCGCCGAAACGCTCGCGGATGAGGTCGGAGAGGCCCTTGCCGGAGATCACGCCCATCCGGGCGCACATCTCCTGGATGACGATCAGGGCCACCGTGATCGGGATCAGGGTCCACAGGAGGGTCAGGCCATACTCGGACCCGGCCAGGGAATAGGTCGTGATGCCGCCCGCATCGTTGTCCACGTTGGACGTGATGATGCCGGGGCCCAGCAGCATGAGAAAAACGGCGAACGACCGCCAGGTCCGCCGCTGGAAGGGACGCAGGAACAGGCTGCGGAGGTTCGTCGGGAACCGTTCATCGGACATGCAGGGCCATCCTCTTCCATCACGCTCACTTCCCCAGATGGGGCGCCACCGCTTCGAGAAGGTTCTTGAAGAGGATCACGCCCTCGATGCGATCGTCGGCGTCCACGACCGGAATGGCCGTAACGCCGTACTTGGCGAACTGCTCGGCGATCTCGTCCGGCTCCTCGCCGAGGCCGACCGACACGACCCGCTCATCCATCAGGTCCCTGAGCGCCACCGCGGAATCGGCGACCAGAAGCTCGCGGAGGCTGATCACGCCCAGCAGGCGATCCTCGGCATCGGTGACGTAGAGGTAATGGATGGTGTCCATCTCCTCCGCCTCCCGCCTCAGGTAGTCCAGGGCCTCCCCCGCCCTCATCTCCGGCAGAGCCCTGGGGAAGGCGCTGGTCATCAACCCGCCGGCCGTCTCCTCGGGATGCGTCAGAAGCTCCTTCACGTCCTCCGCGACCTCCTGCTCCATCTCCTTCAGGATGCCGTCGGCCTTCTCCTTCGGCAGGTCGCCCAAAAGGTCCGCCGCCTCGCTCAGGGACATCTCCTCGATGATGTCGGCCGACTTCTCGGGTTTCATGTCTTCGATGAGGCGGACCTGGATCTTGGGATCGGTCTCCTCCAGGGTCTCCGCCGCGGTCTCCACGTCGAGGGAGCGGAAGACGGCCGTCCGCTTATGGATGTCGAGATCTTCGATGATGTCGGCGAGATCGGCCGGGTGGAGCTGGGAGAGGCGGTCCTGGGTGATGCTCAGGCGCAGCAGGTCCGGCGTGGCCAGGGGCTGGACGAATTTCCACGAGATCCACTGATCCGTCAGGGTGTAATCGAAAAACCACCGCAGAAATGCGTCCATGACCTTCTCGAGGCCGACACGCCTCATGAGCCCGCGGAAGCCGACATCCACGTGGATGAGGTACAGGCACCGGTGGGCCTTGAGAAACTGGAGATCGTTGACGCGCCGCACCTTCGCCCCGTCGGTGTCGACGATCTGCTTGTCGAGCAGCGCGTCCCGCAGGAGGAGTTCGTTCTCGGCGAGCGACCGGGCGGGCAGCGCACCGGCCGCCTCGGGGCGGATCGTCAACCGTCCGTTGCAGTCGGCGACCCGTTCCCAGGGGATCCGCAGCGGCGGGGCGTTCCGGCGGGAGGACACGAGGATGTCCCTCACCAGCGGATAGGATTCCGCCGGGTTCACGACGAGATCGGCCAGAACGCCCAACGGGCGCCCCGCCGTATCGACGATTTTCTTCCCCAGGATCTGGCTCAGAAACAAAAAAACCTGGGATTCTTGATTGACGGCCATTGTTCAAGCGCCTCCAGGCGGATCTTCTATAGCACTTGCGGTTAGATAGCAAAAGCTTTTTTTCTCCCCGCCACCCGTTCGATGGGGCGTGCCCGCGCGAGGGACCGGACGCGGTCCCGGCCGGCGCGGGGAAGGGTTTCCGGGGATCCCGGCGGGAGGCCCCCCGGCCTCCCGGGCCCGCCGGATTTGTCTTGACACGACGACGCCCTTCCGCTATAAACCGCAGCCAAGGACGCCCTTTTAATTTGATCCGGCGAGATCGAAAAAGGAAAAAGACCATGAATCAGTTGATCTGCAAGCGGCGGCGATAAGGCCTTCCCACACGGTGGGGGGGCTTTTTTTTTGCCGTCGGCCCTCGGGGCCCCAAGACGGCGGGGGGGAGCGAGCCATGGAAACGAACCGGGTGGTGATGGATGCGGAGGGAATCGACCGCTCCCTGACGCGCATCGCTTACGAAATCCTGGAAAAGAACAAGGGCGCCACGGATGTGGCCCTGGTCGGCATCCGGACGGGCGGCGTGTTCCTGGCCCAGCGCCTGCAGCAGAAGATCGCCGCCATCGAATCTCGGGACATCCCCCTGGGTCTGCTCGACATCACCCTCTACCGGGACGACCTGGACATCGCCAAGAAGAAGCCCCGCCTGGGCAAGACCGACATCCCCTTTTCCCTGGACAAGATGAAGGTCGTCCTGGTGGACGACGTCCTGTTCACCGGCCGGACGATCCGGGCGGCCATGGACGCGCTGATCGACTTCGGGCGGCCGCGCTTCATCCAGCTGGCGGTCCTGATCGACCGGGGGCACCGGGAACTCCCGATCCGGGCGGACTTCGTCGGCAAGAACCTGCCTTCGTCCCTCTGGGAGGACATCAGCGTGAACCTCGTGGAAAAGAACGGCCGGGATGAGGTGGTCATCGAAGCCGCGCGTTGAGGAGAAGGAAGAGGCTTCCCATGAAACTGGAGCGAAAAGACATCCTGGGCATCCGGGACCTCAGCGTCGACGAGATCAACCTGATCCTCGATACCTCGGAATCCTTCCTGGAAATCTCCACCCGGGAAATCAAGAAGGTCCCGACGCTGCGGGGGAAAACGGTGATCAACCTCTTCTACGAGGCGAGCACCCGCACCCGGACGTCGTTCGAAATCGCCGGCAAGCGCCTCAGCGCGGACACGATCAACATCTCCGCCTCGACGAGCAGCGTCGTCAAGGGCGAGACCCTGATCGACACGGCGCTCACCCTCGAATCCATGAACCCCGACGTCATCGTCATCCGCCACAGCGCCTCCGGCGCCCCGCATCTTTTGGCGAAGACGATCCGGGCCTCGGTCATCAACGCGGGGGACGGCACGCACGAGCATCCGACCCAGGCCCTCCTGGACATGATGACGGTGAAGGCCCGCAAGGGCCGGATCGCCGGGCTCAAGGTGGCCATCGTGGGGGACATCCTGCATAGCCGGGTGGCCCGGTCCAACATCTACGGGCTGAAGAAAATGGGCGCACGGGTCGCCGTCGCCGGACCGGCCACGATGATGCCCCTGACCATGGCGGAGATGGGGGTCGAGGTGCATTACCGGATCGAGGAGGCCGTCCGAGACGCCGACGTCATCATGATGCTCCGCATCCAGACGGAACGCCAGCACCAGAACGTCTTTCCGACGCTCCGGGAATACGCCCACTACTTCTGTCTGAACCGCCGGCACCTGGATCTGGCGCGCGAAAACTGTCTCGTCATGCATCCGGGGCCGATCAACCGGGGCGTGGAGATCTCGCCGGACATCGCCGACGGCCCGGCGTCGGTGATCCTGGAACAGGTCGCCAACGGCGTCGCCGTCCGCATGGCGCTCCTCTATCTGCTTACGGGAGGGAAGGCATGAAGCTGCTACTCACCGGAGGGCGGATCCTCGACCCCTCCTGTGGCCTGGATACGCACGGAGACCTCCTCGTGGAGGACGGCCGGATCGTGGCCGTCGAGGAGCGCCCGGGCGGAAAGAAGTCCCCGGGAAAGACGGTTCAGGTCCTGGACGTGTCGGGCCGGATCGTCGTCCCCGGCCTGGTCGACATGCATACCCATCTGCGGGAGCCCGGCTTCGAGTACAAGGAGACCATCGCCACGGGCTGCCGGGCCGCCGCCACCGGGGGCTTCACGGCCATTGCCTGCATGCCGAACACGAATCCGGTCAACGACCACCGCCCCGTCACGGAATTCATCCTGAGGAAGGCCGCGGAGTGCGGCCTCTGCCGCGTTTATCCCGTCGCCGCCGTCAGCCTGGAGTCGGCCGGGAAGCGCCTGACGGAATTCGGCGACCTGTCGGAGGCCGGCGCCGTCGCCTTCTCGGACGACGGCAAGCCGGTGATGGACAGCGCGCTCATGCGGCGCGCCCTGGAATATGCGGCCTCGCTCGGCCTGCCGGTCATCTCCCACTGCGAGGACGCCGCCCTCACCGCCGGGGGCCAGATGAACGAGGGCACGGTCTCGATGGAGCTCGGCCTCCAGGGCATCCCGAGCACCGCGGAAGAGATCATGGTCGCGCGGGACCTTCTCCTCGCCGGGTTTTCGGGCGCCGCCCTCCACATCGCCCACGTCAGCACGGCCGGGTCCGTCCGCCTCATCCGGGAGGCCAAGGCCCGCGGCGTGCGCGTGACGGCTGAGACGGCTCCCCACTACTTCACCCTTTCCGAAGAGGCGCTCTGGGAATACGACACGAACCTGAAGGTGAACCCGCCGCTCCGGCGCGCCGCCGACGTCGCCGCCGTCCGGGAAGGGCTCAGGGACGGGACGATCGACGCGATCGCCAGCGATCACGCCCCCCACGCCTCCACGGACAAGGACGTCGAATTCGCCTATGCCGCGAGCGGCATGATCGGCCTGGAGACCTCCCTCGGCCTCAGCCTGAAACTCGTCCGGGACGGCGTTCTGACGCTGGAGGCGCTGGTGGCGAAAATGAGCACGCAACCCGCCGCCATCCTGCACCTCCCGGGCGGCACGCTCCGGCCCGGCAGTCCGGCCGACATCACCGTCATCGATGCCGAACGGAACTGGACGGTCGACATCCGCCGCTTCCAGTCCCGCAGCCGGAATTCCCCCTTCGACGGCTGGACCCTGACGGGCAAGGCCGTTCTGACGCTCAAGGACGGGGTCGTCGTTTTCCAGGATTCTTAAGACAGGCGTGAGGCGCCGGGCCCGGGGGAGGCCTCCCTTTCCCCGCCCGAAACCCCGCGCCCGATGAGTCATGATGCATGCAAAAACCACCCTCCGGACCGCGGCCTTCGTCCTGCGCGTCCTGGACTACGGCGAATCGGACCGGATCGTCACCTTCTACACCGAGGACTTCGGCAAGCTGAAGGGGATCGCCAAGGGGGCGAAGCGCAGCCGGCGGCGCTTCGCGAACGCCCTGGAGCCCTTCTCCTGCATCGAGATCCTGTTCTCTCGGCGGGGGCGGGACGGCCTGGCCCTGATCGAGGACTCCACCCCGATCTGCCATTACGCGTCCGTCCGCGCGGACCTGGAGCGCACCCTGATCGCCTCCTATCTCATCGACCTGACCGACCAGTTCACCCTGGAAGGGAAGAGGCAGGCGGACATCTACCGGCTGCTCGCGGGGTTCCTCGACCTCGTCGCGCAGGGCCCGGCCCTGGAGAGCCTCTGGCGCTTCTTCGAACTGAGGCTGCTGAAGCTGACCGGTTACGAGCCGGTCCTGGACCGCTGTCTCGCCTGCCGGAGCCTCGTGGACCCGGACCAATCCTACCAGTTCGTCCCCCGGGAAGGGGGGCTGAAATGCGGACGCTGCGGCACCGCGACCTACGACGCCCTCCCCATCTCGATCGGCACCATCCGGACCCTGCTTCTGGGCAGGGACCTGGACCTCGCCAAACTCCCCCGCCTGGTCGTCTCCCCCCAGACGGCCCGCGAAAGCCAGGCGGTCCTGACCGCCTTCATCCGTCACCACCTGGGGCGGGACCTCAAATCCATGCAGGTTGTCAGCGAGATCCGGAAACTCTGCATCTGACCGGATTGCTTTCATATTGACAGGTTCGGGCCGTCGTGTTAGGAACGCACCGGAAATTTGCGGGCCGACCGCCGGACGGCGGGACGCCCTCGAGGAGGACGCATGGCATTGACCTTTCAGGAACTTATCTTCGCCCTGGAACGCTATTGGGCCTCGCAGGGTTGTGTCATCCAGCAGCCCTACGACCTGGAGGTCGGGGCGGGCACCTTCAACCCCGCGACGTTCCTCCGGGCCCTGGGACCGGAACCCTGGAACGTGGCGTACGTTGAGCCGTCACGGCGCCCGACGGACGGCCGCTACGGGGAAAACCCGAACCGGCTCCAGCACTACTACCAGTACCAGGTGATCATGAAGCCCTCGCCCATCGACATCCAGGAGCGCTACCTGAACTCCCTCAAGAGCTTCGGGATCGACCCCCTCGAACACGACATCCGCTTCGTCGAGGACGACTGGGAATCCCCCACCGTCGGGGCCTGGGGGTTGGGCTGGGAGGTCTGGCTGGACGGCATGGAGATCTCCCAGTTCACGTATTTTCAGCAGGTGGGCGGCGTGGACCTCAAGCCGATCAGCGCCGAGCTGACCTACGGCATCGAGCGGATCGCCATGTACATCCAGGGCATCGACAACGTCTACGACCTGAAGTGGAACGACACCGTCAAGTACGGAGACGTCCATCACCAGGGCGAGGTGGAGTGGTCCACCTACAACTTCCAGTACGCGGACGTGGAGATGCTCCGCAAACGGTTCGACATGGACGAGGCCGAAGGCATCCGCATGGCCGAACGGGACCTGGTCCTGCCGACCTACGACCATTGCCTGAAGTGCTCCCACACCTTCAACCTGCTGAACGCCCGGGGGGCGATCAGCGTGGCGGAGAGGACGAGCTACATCGGGCGCGTCCGCAACCTGGCCCGGCTGAGCGCCGAAGGCTGGCTCAGACAGCGGGAAAGGCTGGGATATCCCCTGCTCGCTCGGGGATGAGCCCTGGACATCATCGGGAGATCGATTCATGGGTAAGGAACTCTTACTGGAAATAGGAACGGAAGAAATCCCCGCGGCGTTTCTGCCGAAGGCGATGCAGGACCTCGAAGAGATGGGCCGCCGGGAATTCGCGGCCGCCCGCCTCGCCCACGGGGCCATCCGGTCGCTGGCGACGCCCCGCCGCCTCTGCCTGGTCGTCGAAGACCTGGCCGAACGGCAGGAGGATCTCGAGGTCGAAAAGATGGGACCGGCCAAAAAGGCCGCCTACGACGCGCAGGGCCAGCCGACCAAGGCCGCCCTCGGGTTTGCCCGGGGCCAGGGGGTGGAGCTGGGCGAGGTGGGCACGGTCGTCACCGAGAAGGGGGAGTACCTGTGCGTGCGCAAGACCATCGCCGGCGAGCCGGCGGAGGCCCTCCTGCCGGAGATCCTTCCCCGCCTCATCCTGGGGCTCCCCTTCAGGAAATCCATGCGCTGGTCCGATCTGGACATCCGTTTCGCCCGTCCGATCCACTGGCTGCTCGCCCTCTACGGCGGCCGCGTCGTTCCCTTCACGCTCGGAAACGTCCGGAGCGGCAACCTGACCTGGGGCCATCGCTTCATGAGCCCCGAGGCGGTCGCCGTTGACGGTTTCGCCGATTACCTCGCCCGGACGAGGGAGCGGTGCGTGATCGTCGACCCCGCGGAACGCAAGGCCGTCATCCGTGACGAGACCCGCAAGGCGGCGGAGCAGGTATCCGGACGCGCGCTGGAGGACGAGGCGCTCCTGGAGCAGGTGGTCTTTCTGACCGAGTATCCGACGGTCGTGTGCGGCAGCTTCGACCGGGACTACCTGAAGCTTCCCCAGGAGGTCCTCGTGACGTCCATGATCTCCCATCAGAAATACTTCCCGGTCGTCGACGCGGAGGGACGGCTCCTCCCCCATTTCCTCGCCGTCAACAACACGCTGGCCCGGGACCCGTCGGTCGTCGCCCGGGGCAACGAAAAGGTCATCCGGGCGCGCCTCTCGGACGCCCATTTCTTCTTCACCGAGGACCAGAAGGTCCCCCTGACGGAGCGCGTCGAGGGCCTGAAACAGGTCGTTTACCACACCCAGCTGGGCACGTCCTATGAGAAGGTCATGCGCTTCAAGGCCCTCGCCCTCACCCTGGCGGACCGCATCGATCCGGCCCTGAAGGCCACCGTCGAGCGCACGGCGCTCCTGGCGAAGGCCGACCTGGACACCCAGATGGTGGGGGAATTCTCCGAGCTCCAGGGGGTCATGGGGCGGGAATACGCGCTGCTCGCCGGGGAGGATCCCACCGTTGCGGCGGCCATCTACGAGCACTACCTTCCCACGCAGGCGGGCGGGGCCCTGCCCGTCACCGACGCGGGGGCGATCGTCAGCATCGCCGACAAGATGGACACGATCGCCGGATTCTTCGCCGTCAAGCTGATCCCGACCGGAACGGCCGATCCCTACGCCCTGCGGCGCCAGGCCCTGGGCATCATCAACATCCTCCTCGCCAAGCGGTATCCGGTCCCCCTCGACGAGCTCGTCGCTCGCAGCCTGGGCCTGCTGGAGGAAAAGGCGAAACGGCCGGCGGGGGAAACCCGCGCGGACATCCTGGACTTCTTCCGGGGCCGCCTGGAGAACCAGCTCATCGCCCAGGGGCGCCCCTACGACGTGGTCGACGCCGTCCTCGCCACGGGCTTCTCCGACCTCGTCCGCACGGTGGCGAAGATCGAGGCCATGGAGGCCTTCAAGGCCCACGAGAACTTCGAGCCCCTGGCGATCGCCTTCAAGCGGGTCGGGAACATCCTCAAGGACTTTCCGGGCGGTTCGGTCCGCGAGGACCTGCTGGAAACGGCGGAGGAGCGAACCCTTTACGAATCCTTCCGGGAGATCCGGACGCGCGCCCTCACCCATCTGGACGCGGAGGATTACCCGGCCGCCCTGGCGGAGATGGCCGGAATCCGGCAGCCCGTGGATGCCTTTTTCGAAACCGTGCTCGTCATGGCCAAGGAGGAGGCGATCCGCAACAACCGCCTGGCGCTCCTGGCCGAGATTTCCGCCCTGTTTCACCGGGTCGCGGATTTCGCGAAGATCGTCACGGGCGCGTAACGGGAGGGCTTTTGACCCGGCGCACGCGTTTCGGGGTGCGACGACGGCATGCCGGGAACAGGTGCAAGTTTTGATTGAATTATTTTTCAATCTGCATTAGCCTGTGCCCCGGTGGGAAAAACCCGCGGTCACGATCCCTGTCGGCAAACCGGACGGATTCGCTTCGTGGAGCTTGAGGATTTATGGACGCCAGCCCCAAAAATCAGCAGATCAGCGCACTGGAGGAAAAGCTCCAGATCCGCAAAGCGCTGCAGGACATCACCAACCGCATCCATGCGGCGCAGAACACGAAGCAGATCCTGGTCGATCTGAAGGACGGGATTCTCAACCTGTTCGACGCCCACTCCATCACGATCTACGTGGTGGATCGTCCCAAGAACGAGATCTATTCCATGTTTCTCGTGGGATCGTCCGTGCGGGAGATCCGCGTCCCGATCACCAACCGGAGCATCGCGGGCTTCGTGGCCAACAACGGCCGCGTGGTCAACATCGCCGATGCCTACGACGTCGCGGCGCTCAAGCAGATCGACAAGGACCTGTCGTTCGATGTGAGCTGGGACAAGAAATCCGGATTCCGGACCAAGCAGATCCTGGCCGCCCCGATCTTTCACAACCAGACCCTGATGGGCGTCGTCCAGATCCTGAACAAAAAGGGGGGAGGCCCCTTCTCCGTCGAGGAAACGGACTTTCTCCAGGAGATTGCGGCGGTCCTGGGGGTCGCCTTCTACAACCAGGAGCGGTTCGCCCGGCGGCGGAAAACCCGCTTCGACTACCTGATCAGCCGGGACCTGCTGAAGGAGGAGGAGCTCGAAAACGCCTGGGAGGAATCGCGCGAGCAGAAGGAGACCATGGAGACCTTCCTGATGAGGAAGTACAAGATCTCCAAGGAAGACCTGGGAAAATCCTTCGAGGAGTTCTTCCGCTGCAAGTTCATCCTGTTCAGCGACAAGATCCCCATCCCCGGAGATCTCCTGAAGAACCTGAAGCGGGACTATCTGAGGCGCGAACTCTGGGTCCCCATCAGCAAGGTGGACGGCAACATCCAGGTCATCGTCGACGATCCGAACAACATCCTGAAGCGGGACATGATCGAAAACCTCCTGCGGACCAAGGCGGTCAAGTACGATGTCGCCCTTCCGGAGGACATCGTCAAGTTCATCAACTACTTCTTCCAGACCCCCGAGGATGAATCGTCCATCACGGATCTGCTCGGAAAGCTGGAGGCGGACGAGGCGCCGGACGAGGAGGAGGACGGCGGCGACGTCGTCACCGAATCGGACAGCGTCATCATGCAGCTCGTGAACAAGATCATCAACGACGCCTACACCCGCCGCTGCTCGGACATCCACATCGAGCCGAACGTCGGCCGCAAGAACGTCGAGATCCGCTACCGCGTCGACGGCGATTGCGCCCTCTACCAGACGCTGCCCTACAGTTACCGGTCCGCGATCATCTCCCGGATCAAGATCATGTCCAACCTGGACATCACCGTCAAGCGTCTGCCGCAGGACGGAAAGATCAAATTCAAGCGCACGGGAGGCGATGAAATCGAACTCCGCGTGGCCACCATCCCGACCCAGGGCGGCGTGGAAGACGTGGTCATGCGTATCCTGGCCAAGGGGGAAACCCTGCCGCTCGAGGCCATGGGGATGCTCCCACGCAACTACAAGGAACTGTTGAACATTCTGGATAAGCCCTACGGCATGGTCCTCGTCGTCGGGCCGACCGGCTCCGGAAAGACGACGACCCTCCACGCCGCCCTGCATCAGATCAACACCCCGGACCGGAAGATCTGGACCGCCGAGGACCCCGTCGAAATCACCCAGTACGGACTGCGCCAGGTCCAGGTCCAGCCGAAGATCGGCTTCGACTTCGCCGCCGCCATGCGCGCCTTTCTCCGGGCCGACCCGGACGTGATCATGGTCGGTGAAATGCGCGATTTCGAAACGGCGAAGACGGGCGTCGAGGCGTCGCTCACCGGCCATCTCGTTTTCAGCACCCTGCACACGAACAGCGCCCCGGAAACGATCACCCGTCTGCTCGACATGGGCATCGACCCCCTGAACTTCGCCGACGCCCTCCTGGGCATCCTGGCCCAGCGTCTCGTCCGGACCCTGTGCAAGAAGTGCAAGGAGGCCTACCACCCGACGCCGCAGGAATACGAGGAGATGGTGGAAAGCTACGGCCCGGAGGCCTTCGCGAAGCTCAACGTCCCCTACACGGACGAGTTGATGCTCTACCAGCCCAAGGGCTGCGACGCATGCGACAAGACGGGGTACAAGGGGCGGATGGGCATCCATGAGCTCCTGGCCGGCACGGACGACATCAAGAAGCTCATTCAGAAACACGCGACCATCGAAGAGATGCGGGACGTGGCGATGAGCGAGGGCATGACGACCCTGCTGCAGGACGGCATCCAGAAATCCATCCAGGGATTCACGGACTTCAAGCAGGTCCGGCGGGTGTGTATCAAGTAGGCAGGGGACGAACGGCCCGGGGCGGAATTCCGCTCCCCTTCAGCCCTTCCCCAGCCGCTTCTTCCATTCACTCAGGCGGTTCAGGGCCTCCACCGGCGTCAGGTTCGGGATGTCGGCGTCGCGGAGCTCCTCGAGCACCCGCTCCTCCTCCCCCATGAACAGACCCAGCTGGCTGGGGTTCCGCTCCACCGGCCGCCGGCCGCGCGCCAGCTTCGGCGTTCCCGTCGGATCCAGCTCCCCCTTCTCCAGGTTGTCGAGGATCTCCTTCGCCCGGCCGATCACCTCCTCGGGCACGCCGGCGATCCGCGCCACCTGGATGCCGTAGCTGCGGTTGGTTCCGCCCTCCTTGATCTTCCTCAGAAAGATGATCCGGTTGCCCCATTCCTTGACGGCGATGTTGAAGTTGGCGACGCCGGTCTTGGTGGCCGCCAGCTCCGTCAGCTGGTGGTAATGAGTGGCGAAGAGCGAACGGACGCCCCCGGGGGGCGCGTCGTGGAGGCGCTCCGCCACCGCCCAGGCGATGCTGAGCCCGTCGAACGTGCTCGTCCCGCGCCCCACCTCGTCGAGGATCACCAGGCTGCGGGACGTCGCGTGCGACAGGATGTTCGCCACCTCCGTCATCTCGACCATGAAGGTGCTCTGCCCGCGGGCGAGGCTGTCCGCCGCCCCGACGCGGGTGAAGATCCGGTCCACGCAGCCGATCCGGGCCGACGCCGCGGGGACGAAGCTGCCCATCTGGGCCATCAGGACGATCAAGGCCACCTGGCGGATGTAGGTGGATTTCCCGGCCATGTTGGGCCCCGTGATGACGAGCAGCCGGTTCCGGTCCAGGTCGATGAGGACGTCGTTGGGGACGAACCCCTCGGGCAGCGGCATCCGCTCCACGACCGGGTGCCGCCCGTCCCGGATCTCGATCACGTCCTCGTCGTCCACGACGGGACAGGCGTAGCCGTACCGCTCCGCGACCTCGGCCAGCGCCGCCAGGGCGTCCAGATCGGCCAGCAGCCCCGCCGTTTTCTGCATCCGCCGGATCTGGGCCGCCATCCGTTCGCGGACGCCGACGAACAGGCCGTACTCCCGCTGGCGCCGGGCGTCGTCGGCGTTGAGGACCGTGTATTCGTACTCCTTGAGCTCCTGGTTGATGTAGCGCTCGGCGTTGACGAGGGTCTGTTTGCGGATGTAGTCGGCCGGCACGTGATCGGCGTTGGCCTTGGTGATCTCGATATAGTACCCGAAGACGCTGTTGTAGGAGACCTTGAGGGTGCCGATCCCCGTGCGGCGGCGCTCCCGCTCCTCCAGGGCGGCGATCCACTTCCGTCCGTCGCGGCCGATGGACGTGAGCCGGTCCAGCTCCGCGTCGAATCCCTCCCGGATCAGGCCCCCGTCCCGGAGGCTCAGGGGGGGATCGTCGGCAATGGCGGACTCCGCCAGCGCCAGGACATCCGGCATCTCGTCGATCCCCTCCCGGATGGCGACCAGCAGCGGCGCCAACAGCTCCGCCATGAGCCCCTTGACCTCCGGCAGGGCCTGCAGGGTCTGCCGGAGGGCCACGAGGTCGCGGGCGTTGGCCACCCCCATGGCGATGCGGGCCCCCAGCCGCTCCAGGTCGTGCTGCCGGCCCAGCGCCCGGCGGAGATTCTGGCGGAGCAGGTGGCGCTCCTTGACGTCGGCGACCGCGGCGAGCCGTTCCCGGATCCGCTCCGGCTGACGCAGGGGGTAGCTCAGCCACCAGCGCAGGCGCCGGCCGCCCATGGCGGTCATGGTTTCGTCGAGGACATGATAGAGGGAGCCCGCCTTCCGGCCCTCGGTGATGGTGGAGAACAGCTCCAGGTTGCGCCGGGCGATGTCGTCCAGGATCAGGTTCCGGTTGGATTCGTACCACTGGAGTTCGTTGACGTGCCCGAGGCGGTCCCGCTGCGTTTCGACCGCGTAGCGGAGGATGGCGCCGGCGGCGGCCAGCGCCGCGGGAAACGACTCGACGTCGAGGGCCCGGAGCGCATCGGCGGAAAACCGGTCGCGCAGCAGCTCGCGGGCCGCATCGGGCGCGAAGTAGTTCGCGGCCACGGTCTCGATGCGGCGGCGCGTTTCGCTCTCCGGCCCTCCGACCAGTTCCTCCCGCCCGGGAAATGTTTCCTCCAGAAGGATTTCCCGGAAGGACAGGGACCCGACCTCGTCCAGGAAGGCGTCCCGGTCCCGGAATTCGGCCAGGCGGAACTCGCCGGTGGAGACGTCGAGGAAGGCCAGCCCGTAGGCCCCGCCGGCGAAGGCCAGGGCGGCAAGGAAATTGTTCTCCTTCGCCTCGAGGTTGTCGGCCTCCACCACCAGACCGGGGGTGACGACCCGCACGACCTCGCGCTTGACGACGCCCTTGGCGAGCCGGGGGTCTTCCATCTGTTCGCAGATGGCGACCTTGAAGCCCTGGGCGATGAGCTTCGCGATGTAGGTCGAGGCGGCGTGGTAGGGGAAACCGCACAGGGGGATGCTGTCTTCCTTGCCCTTGTTGCGGGAGGTCAGGGTGAGATCGAGGGCGCGGGAGGCCGTAATGGCGTCGTCGAAGAACATCTCATAGAAGTCCCCCATGCGAAACAGGAGGATGCAGTCCTCGTAGCGGGCCTTGGTCTGCACGTACTGCTGCATGGCCGGAGGCAGCGCTGCCGGGGTCCCGGTCATTCCCAGCGCCCTCCGTCACTCCGGCGTTTGAGATCGATGACCTCACTCCGGCCGACGTGCCCCTGGCCGCTGACGAAGCTGTTCAGGAGCCAGCTCACGACGCTGATGACCAGGGCCCCCAGAACGGCTGCCCAGAAGCCGCGGATGTCGAACCCGGTGATGACGCCGGAGGCCATCTTGAGCAGCAGGGCGTTGATGACGAACGTGAAGAGGCCAAAGGTCAGGATGTTGACGGGCAGGGTCAGGATGAGCAGGATGGGCCGGAAAAATGCATTCAGAATCCCCAGGACGGCCGCGGCGAGCAGCGCGGGGAAGAAGCCAGTCACGATGATCCCGTCGATGACATAGGCGGACAGGAGGATGGCCAGCGTCAGAATGAACCAGCGGATCAGGATGCCCTTCATGGTCTCGCTCCTTTCGTTGGCGGACTCTAACCCGCCGGCGGAAATAATGCAAGGGGGCGGGCCAAAGAAAAGGCCCCCCGGCGGCAGCCGGGGGGCCCGTTTTTACAGCGATGGAACCATCTGGGATATTACATCCCCATGCCGGGGTACCCGCCTCCAGGAGGCATGGGCGGCATGGCGGCGGACTTGTCCTCCGGCTTGTCGGCGATCATGCACTGGGTGGTCAGCATCAGGCCGGCGACGGAGGCCGCGTTCTGCAGGGCGAACCGGGTCACCTTGGTCGGATCGATGACGCCCGCGCCGATCATGTCCTCGTACTTGTCCGTACGGGCGTTGAACCCGAAGGCGCCCTTCTTCTCCTTGACCTTCTCCACCACGATGGAGCCTTCCAGCCCGGCGTTGGCCGCGATCATCTTCATGGGCTCCTCGAGGGACTTCTTGACGATGCTGACGCCGACCGCCTCGTCCCCTTCGAGCTTCAGTTTTTCCAGGGCGGGCAGGGTTCTCAGGTAGGCCACGCCACCGCCGGGAACGATGCCCTCTTCCACGGCCGCGCGCGTCGCGTTCAGGGCGTCCTCCACGCGGGCCTTCTTTTCCTTCATCTCGGTCTCCGTGGCCGCGCCGACCTTGATCACCGCGACACCGCCGACGAGCTTCGCCAGACGCTCCTGGAGCTTCTCCTTGTCGTAATCGGAGGTCGTCTCCTCGACCTGGGCGCGGATCTGCTTCACGCGGCCTTCCAGCGCCTTGCGGTCGCCGGCGCCGTCGATGATCGTCGTGTTGTCCTTGTCGATGGTGATGCGCTTGGCGCGCCCGAGGTCCGCGAGCTGGGCGTTCTCAAGCTTGGCGCCCATGTCTTCGGAGATCATCTTGCCGCCCGTCAGGATGGCGATGTCCTCCAGCATGGCCTTGCGGCGGTCGCCGAATCCGGGGGCCTTGACGGCGGCCACGTGGAGCGTCCCGCGCAGCTTATTGACGACGAGCGTGGCCAGGGCCTCGCCCTCGATGTCCTCGGCGATGATGAGGAGCGGGCGGCCCATCTTGGCGATCTGCTCGAGGATGGGGAGAAGGTCCTTCATGCCGGAGATCTTCTTCTCGTTGATCAGGATGTAGCAGTCCTCCAGATCCACGACCATCTTCTCGGCGTTCGTGACGAAATAGGGGGAGATGTACCCGCGGTCGAACTGCATGCCTTCCACGATCTCGAGTTCCGTTTCGAGCCCCTTGGCCTCCTCCACGGTGATGACGCCTTCCTTGCCGACCTTGCCCATCGCCTCGGCGATGATGTCGCCGATCGTCTCGTCGCTGTTGGCGGAGATGGTGCCGACCTGGGCGATTTCCTTCTGATCCTTGGTGGGTTTGCTGAGTTTCTTGAGCTCGCTGACGACGACCTCGACGGCCTTGTCGATGCCGCGCTTGAGGTCCATCGGATTGCTGCCGGCGGCGACCGTCTTGGCGCCTTCGCGGTAGATGGCCTGGGCGAGAATCGTCGCGGTGGTGGTCCCGTCACCGGCGACGTCGCTCGTCCGGCTGGCCACTTCGCGCACCATCTGGGCGCCCATGTTCTCGAATTTGTCTTCCAGCTCGATTTCCTTGGCGACCGTCACGCCGTCCTTCGTGACCGTCGGCGCGCCAAAGGATTTGTCCAGGATGACGTTCCGGCCCTTCGGACCGAGGGTGACCTTGACGGCATCGGCAAGGGTGTTGACCCCCTTGAGAATCGACTTTCTGGCTTCTTCGTCGTACTGCAGTAACTTTGCTCCCATTGAACCTATCCTCCTTATGTCATTATTATTTTTCGATTACACCCAGGATGTCGTCTTCTCTCATGATAAGGTGCTCTTCCCCGTCGATCTTGACCTCCGTACCGGCGTACTTGCTGAAGAGAATCCGGTCCCCGGCCTTGACGTCCGGTTTGACCAGCTTGCCGTCCTCGGTGGTCTTTCCCTTCCCGACGGCAATGACCTTCCCTTCCATCGGCTTTTCCTTGGCCGTGTCGGGAATGATGATCCCCCCCTTGGTCTTCTGCTCCTCTTCCAGTCGCTTCACGATTACGCGGTCCTGTAATGGTCTGATCTTCATGCTCCCAACCTCTCCTTTCGTCACTTATGATTTTAGATGATATAGCAATCCTATCCCCTTCAATTTGGGGGCTAAAATAAACATCATCCCTTCAATGTCAAGATGGGAAGGTCAATATTTGAAAAATTTCGCCTCCATCCGGCGGGCCATCCGACGCTGACGGGCGCTTTAACATAAATATTAAACAACGCAAAGCTTTTTTACGGGGGGGCGGCGCGGGGTCCTGATCCCGTGCCGCCCGTGAATTGTCTCCCGCCGGCGTGCCCCGGAGATCTCCCGGCTTCCGGTTCCCGCGGCGGAGCGGAAAGGCGCGGGCGAGACCAGGTTCCGCGGCGCGGAGGGATCGAGGTCTGTCAGCAGCCCGAACGGCGGTCCCTCGGGGGCTCAGCCTTTGATGAAGACGGGGACGCGGCACAACTCTGCAAAGCGCCGGGCGTCGTCCGCAGAGCCCACGATCGTGCCGTAGTGAACGGGGATGGCCGCCTCCGGACGGAGACGATTGGCGACGGCCGCCGCCTCCGCCGCCGTCATCGTGTAGGTGCCGCCGACGGGCAGGATCGCGATATCCACCTCAAGCGCCTGCATCTCCGGAACGTCGTCCGTATCCCCCGCGTAGTAGATCCGCTTGCCGTCCACGGTCAGGATGAAGCCGACCCAGCCGTTTTTCCCGGGATGAAACGGCTTGTCGAGGTTGTAGGCGGGCACGGCCTCGATCGCGACCGGGCCGACCGTGAGCCGGTCGCCCGGACGGACGGACCGGACATCGCCCGTCAGTTGCTCCGCGACGTCGGGCGTCGTCACGATCACGGTTTTTTCCCCGCGGATCTTCCGGATGTCCTCCGGGGAGAAATGGTCATGGTGCGCATGGGTGATCAGGATCAGGTCCGCCTCCGGACCGCCGGCGATCTGGAAGGGATCGATATACAGGACCGTCCCGGATTCGATCCGGACGCCGGAATGACCGAGCCAGAAAATCTTCTCCACCATGATGCGTTCCTCCTTCCTAGAACAGGGGGTCGAGCAGGTCCCGGAGCGAGCGGATCCCGAACATCTCGATCCCGCTCTCCGGCCGGCGCCCGGCCGGCGTTCCCGCGGGGAGGATGCAGCGCGTAAAGCCCATCCGCGCCGCCTCCTTGAGCCGCGTCTCCATCTGGCTGATCCCCCGGACCTCGCCGGTCAGGCCCACCTCGCCGAAGACCACGGTTCCCGGCGCCACCGGCCGATCGAGAAAGCTCGACGCCATCGAGGCCACGAGCCCCAGGTCCACGGCGGGCTCGTCGACCTTCACCCCGCCGGCCACGTTGATGAAGATGTCGTGGCCGCTCAAGTGAAGTCCGCAGACCTTGTCCATGACCGCCACGAGCAGCGAAACCCGGTTGTGGTCGACGCCGATGGTCGTGCGCCTGGGCATCCCGAAGCTGGTGGGAATGACCAGCGACTGGATCTCGACCAGGATCGGCCGCGTCCCCTCCAGGCTGGGGACGACCACGGACCCGGCGGCCTTTTCCGGCCGCTCCGACAGGAACAGGGCGGACGGATTGGCGACCTCCTTCAGGCCGTCGTCCCGCATCTCGAAGACGCCGATCTCGTTCGTGGGGCCGAAGCGGTTCTTGATCCCCCGGACGATCCGGTAGGCATGCCCGGAATCCCCCTCGAAGTAGAGCACCGTATCGACCATGTGTTCGAGCACCTTCGGACCGGCAAGCGACCCGTCCTTCGTGACGTGCCCGACGAGAAACACCGGAATGCCGGTTTTTTTTGCATGCAGGATCAGGCGCTCCGAGGCCTCGCGCACCTGCCCCACGCTCCCCGGCGCCGACGACAGATTGGAGGCGTACACGGTCTGGATGGAATCGATCACGACGGCGTGGGGCTCGATCCGGCGGATCTCCGCGAGGATGTTCTCCAGGGCGATCTCCACGAAGACGAGGAGCCGGTCCGAATCCGCCCCGATGCGCTTGCCCCTCAGCTTGATCTGCCGGGCCGACTCCTCCCCGGAGCAGTACAGGACGTTGAGGCCCCGCTCGGCGATCCGCTGGCAGACCTGCAAGAGCAGCGTGGATTTGCCGATGCCCGGATCGCCGCCGACCAGGACGGCCGATCCGGGAACGACGCCGCCCCCCAGAACCCGGTCCATCTCGGCCAGTCCCGTGGCGAGGCGCTCCTTCTCGTCGGCGACGATGTCGGCAATGGGCCGCGGCGCCTCGTGGAGGTGGAGTTCGGAGGACGGCCCCTCGGACGCCTCACGGATTTCCTCCTCCACAAACTGGTTCCACCCCCCGCACGACGGGCATTTTCCCAGCCACTTGGTGGACGCGTGACCGCAGCTCTGGCAGAAGAAGCTCGTTTTGATCTTTTTCAAGGCCCCACCCCTCCTAATGGCCGAAAGATCATATGGATTTTCACCGTCGGCGTCAACCGGAATCTCGCTAAAATCTCTTGAGTAAATGATGCAATCCTGTTATATTCGCGCGCTCGTGAAAACTCAAGAAAGAGGATGGGCTTTTATGAACCCCAATTTCAGTTCCGGTCCCTGCAGCAAGCGTCCGCAGTGGACCCTCGGCGCCCTGGAAGACGCCGCCGTCGGCCGGTCGCACCGCTCCGCCCTGGGCAAGGAAAAGCTGGCCCGCGCCATCACCGACACGAAGAGGATCCTGGGCATCCCCTCAGACTACCTGGTCGGGATCATGCCCGCCTCCGACACGGGGGCCTTCGAGGCGGCCCTGTGGTCTCTCCTGGGACCCCGGCCGGTCACGGTCCTCGTCTGGGAGAGCTTCAGCGAGGGCTGGGCCACGGACGTCGCCAAGCAGTTGAAGCTCAACCCCACGGTTCTCAAGGCGGACTACGGGAGTCTCCCCGACCTGAACGCGGTCGACTGGCGCCAGGACGTGGTCTTCGTCGCCAACGGCACGACCAGCGGGGTCAAGGTGCCGCACTGGGACTGGATCCCCGGCGACCGCGAAGGGCTCGCCCTCTGCGACGCCACGAGCGCCGTCTTCGCGATGCCGATCGCCTGGGAGAAGATCGACGCCCTGACCTTCTCCTGGCAGAAGTGCCTGGGCGGCGAGGCGGCCCACGGCATGCTGGTCCTGAGCCCCCGGGCCGTCGCCCGTATCGAGGCGTACGATCCCCCCTGGCCCATGCCCAAGATCTTCCGCATGAAGAAGGGGGGCAAAATCAACGCCGGCATCTTCGAGGGCGACACGATCAACACGCCGTCGATGCTGTGCGTCGAGGACTACCTCGACGCCCTGAAATGGGCGGAGGCCGAGGGCGGCCTCGACGGGCTCATTGCCCGGAGCCTGGAGAATCTCCGGATCGTGTCGGAATGGGTGCAAAAAACGGACTGGGTGGAATTCCTGGCCGCCGACCCCGCCCTTCGCTCCAACACCTCGGTCTGCCTGATGGTGACGAGCGCCAAAGTCGCGGCCCTGCCGAAGGACGAGCGCGCGAAGTTCCTGAAGGGAATCGCGAGCGAGCTGGCCCGGCAGAAGATCGCCTACGACATCAACTCCTACAAGGACGCCCCGCCCGGTTTCCGGTTCTGGTGCGGTCCGACGGTCGCGGCGGAGGATCTCCGGGCGGCCCTGGCGGCGCTGGAGAAGACCTATCTCCAGAAGGCCGACGCATAACGAGAAAGGAAGAAACAATGACGAAGCGCGTCCTGGTCAGCGATACCCTCTCCCCGGAGGGTGTGGAGATATTCAGGCAGGCCCCCGGCATCGAGGTCGATGTCATCACCAACCTCACCCCCGACGAGCTCCGGGGGGTGATCAAGGATTACGACGGCCTGGCCATCCGGAGCGCCACCAAGGTCACGAAGGAGATCATCGCCGCCGCCGACAACCTGAAGGTCGTGGGCCGGGCGGGGATCGGCCTCGACAACGTCGACATCGCCGCCGCGAGCAAGCGGGGCATCGTCGTCATGAACACCCCGGGCGGCAACACGATCACCACCGGCGAGCACGCGATCGCCATGATGATGGCCCTGGCCCGGCAGATCCCCCAGGCCACGGCCTCCATGAAGGACAGCAAGTGGGAGAAGAACCGGTTCATGGGCTCGGAGGTGTGCAACAAGACCCTCGGGATCATCGGCATCGGCCGGGTGGGCACGATCGTCGCGGACCGGGCCCAGGGGCTCAAGATGACCGTCATCGCCTACGACCCCTTCATCTCCGCCGAGGCCGCCGAGAATCTCGGGATCGCCCTGGTGACGCTCGACGAGCTCCTCGCCAAGTCCGACTTCATCTCCGTCCATACCCCGATGACGAAGGAAACGCGCGGGATCATCAACGCCGCCGCCTTCAAGAAGATGAAGAAGGGCGTCTACATCATCAACTGCGCCCGGGGCGGGATCATCACGGAGAAGGACCTGTACGACGCCCTCGTCTCCGGCCAGGTCGCCGGCGCCGCCCTCGACGTCTTCGAGGAGGAACCGACGAAAAACAAGGACCTCGTCGGCCTGCCCAACGTCATCTGCACGCCCCACCTCGGCGCCTCCACCGACGAGGCCCAGATCAACGTGGCCATCGCGGTCGCGGAACAGATCGTGGGGTATTTGACCCGGGGCGAGATCCGCAACGCCGTCAACTTCCCCTCGGTGAGCGCCGAGCTGCTCAACGTCATCCAGCCCTACCTGGGACTCGCGGAGAAACTGGGCAAGTTCGAGGCCCAGCTCATCACGGGCGGCATCGAGCAGGTGAAGATCGAGTACAGCGGCGAGATCATCAACCACAACGTCGCGCCGATCACCATTTCGCTCCTGAAGGGCCTGCTCACGCCCATTTTGAACGAGAACGTCAACTACATCAATGCGCCGGTCGTGGCCAAGGAGCGCGGGATCCGGGTGGTCGAGGCCAAAAGCAGCGAGGTCAAGGACTACACCAGCATGATCACCCTGTCCGTCAAGACCGCCCAGGGGGAAAGCTGCGCGGCCGGGGCGATTTTCGGCCGCCAGGACGCGCGCATCGTCCGGATCGACAAGTTCACCGTCGAGGTCAATCCGGAAGGGTTGATGCTCGTCCTGTACAACATCGACCGGCCGGGGGTGATCGGCAACATCGGCTCCACCCTGGGGGCCCATGACATCAACATCGCGCGCCTGAACCTGAGCCGCGAGCAGGTTGACGGTCAGGCCCTGGTGGTGCTCAGCACGGACAGCGTCGTGCCGGCCGAAGTCATGGAAAAGCTCCGCGGCCTGCCGCACGTGATCTCGGTTCAGGCGCTGGAAATGTAGGCCGGAGGACGAATCATGGCAAATGTCGTAGTGGTGGGCGCCCAGTGGGGGGACGAGGGCAAGGGCAAGGTCGTCGATCTGTACGCCGAGGACGCGGATGTCGTCGTCCGTTTCCAGGGGGGCAACAACGCGGGTCATACCCTGGTGGTGAACGGTCAGCAGACCATCCTGCACCTGATCCCCTCGGGGATCCTGCACGACCACAAGCTCTGCATGATCGGCAACGGCGTCGTCGTCGATCCGAAGGTCCTGATCGAAGAGATCGACAGCCTGAACGGCCGCAACCTCTTCCCGGCGCATACGAAGCTCTACGTCAGCCAGAACGCCCACATCATCATGCCGTACCACCGGCGGCTGGACGCGGCCCGCGAGGCCCACAAGGCCGGCCGTAAGATCGGCACGACGGGCCGGGGCATCGGACCGGCATACGAAGACAAGGCCGCCCGGGTGGGCGTCCGCCTGTCCGACCTCCTGGACGAAGGCACGTTCAGGGAAAAGCTGCGCGCCAACTGCACCGAGAAGAACTTCCTGCTGACCCGCTATTTCGGCGAGGAGCCGGTCGACGAGGCCGCCATCTTCGACGAATACCAGGGCTACGCGGAGCGGCTCCGCCCCTACGCGGCGGATGCGTCGCTCATTCTCCACAAGGAGATCAAGAGAGGGAAAAAGATTCTCTTCGAGGGCGCCCAGGGAAACCACCTGGACATCGACCACGGCACCTATCCCTACGTGACCTCCTCCAACACCGTGGCCGGCAACGCCGGCGCCGGCTCGGGCGTCGGCCCGGGCGCGCTTCAGTCCGTCGTCGGCATCTGCAAGGCCTACACGACGCGCGTGGGCGAAGGGCCGTTCGTCACTGAACTGACCTGCGACATCGGTCAGAGGATCCAGCAGGTCGGCCAGGAGTTCGGGGCGACCACCGGCCGGAAGCGCCGCTGCGGCTGGCTGGACATGGTTCTCGTGCGCCACTCCGTCCGGATCTCCGGCATCACCGGCCTCGCCCTGACGAAGCTCGACGTCCTCACCGGCATCGACCCCCTGAAGATCTGCGTCGGCTACCGGACCCCGGAGGGCGAGGTCTTCTCGGAAACCATGCCGGCCCATCTTTCCGTTCTGGGCCGCTGCGAACCGATCTACGAAGAGCTCCCCGGCTGGACGGAGAACATCGGAGACGCCCGCGTGATCGGCGAACTGCCCAAGAACACGAGGAAGTACATCGAGCGGCTCGAAGCCCTGGCGGACACGAAACTCGTGATGGTCTCCGTCGGCGCGGGCAGAAACGAGACGATCATCACCCGCAACCCCTTCTCCGGATGATCAGGGTTGTGTTTTGGACTTGACAAGGCCGGGCACTTGGGGATAAGACGTGCGGCCTTTGAAGAAGACGTGCGGAAGCGCCAGCGGCGGCCCGCGTGTTATGTGTCATCTGAATGATCCTGGGACGTTAGCTCAGCTGGTAGAGCAGCGGACTTTTAATCCGTTGGTCACGAGTTCGATTCTCGTACGTCCCACCAATCGATCATCCGGCGATGTCCCGCATTCTTCAGTTTCACTTTGTTGGCCAAGATGTCATCCTTGCCCGTTCGGAGCAGGCATCGCGGGAATGGTTCCCGGGCCGCGCCGGCCGATGGATCAATGCTGGCAGACCTGAAGCGTGAGGCGCTCCGCGGAACTGCACACCTTCAGAAGGCTCGGGAAATTCTTCAGGGTCGGATTCCCTTTCGGGCCGAGCATGCGGCGCAGGCTCTTCTCGTTGATCTGCAATTCCCGGGCTATATCGGCGATCGATCCGGTGGCGTTCAGATAGTCACGCAGCAGGGCCTTTCCCGTTTCGATGTCGTCCAACAGGAAGGCGTTGGTCGCCTCCACGATCAGCTCGCTTCTGAAATCCGGGTCCGACTTCACCCGGGCCATGACCGTTTCTCTGAAATCTCTCGTCAGCGGCATTGCTCGTCTCCCCTTACCGTTGCCTCTTTCTCGCCCGATAATCGTTCCAGTGCGCCTTGGCCGTTTCGATGTCCTGGGATTGGCGCTTCTTGGCGCCGCCTCCGACACTTTCCATGTTCGACCGGTTTCCCATGCCGATGCGGATCAGGGCCGTCGTCACCTTGGCGGCTGCGCGGCCGTCGAGCCCTTCGAACCAGGCGCGGAAAGGGCTCAATCATTTCGTTGTCAGATACTCGAGAATCCTCATGCGGCCCTCGGTATTCGGTTAAATGGCAACGTATGTGTTACCTAAAGTAAAGGCATTTCTTTATCGCATGGTTTGAGGCGACACCGTATCGCCTATTTTACTGCCTTCAGATCCGCCGCACGGGCCGCCCTCTCAGCGGCCTCCCTTGCGGCCTGAGCCTCGGTCGCTGCCTTCGCCGCGGCTTTAATCGCCGTATCCTTTTCCATCACGGAAGCGTCAACCGCCGCCTGGGCCTCGGAAGCGGCCGTTGCGGCCTCAGCCGCCGCCTTCGAGGTCGGCTCCAGGAGCGATGTGCTCGTCCGGTCCGTGTCCCTGTAGGCCTGGCTGGCCTCATCGGCGGACTTCGCGGCTATCCTCGCCTTGTCCTGAGCTACACCCTGAGCCTTCGCCGCCCTTGCCGCCGCCCCCTCGGCCTCCCTCTGCGCTTGGGCCGCCTTTTGTGATGCCGCCGCCGCGGCCTCCGCTTCCCTTTCCGCCGCCGCGGCCGCCTCGTACAGCGCCCGGCACTCCACCGCCCAGACTGACGCCTGGGCCGCTTCCTTCCTGACGGTCTCGTCCGGGTTCGTGGAAAGGGCATCGGCCGCCGCCTTCACCACGTCCAGCGCCGCAATGCGGGACGCGTTAATGTCCCGGATCTGCCCTGCGGCCCCGGTCGGACGGTTCCGCTCGTAGAGCCGGGAGATTTTCTGGTAGACTTGGTTGCTCTGCACCGTGCTTTCGCCGGGATACTGAAATGGCCCTTTCAGGACAGGGCCGGTGATGACCGCATCGCCCTGCCGGATGTTAAGATAGGTGTTCCGGTTATCGTAACAGAAGTCCCCCTCGAAGCCGCTCAGCTTGCAGACCGCTCCCGGGCTCTGGAGGTACTCGATTCGGCCTGAGGCCCCGGACTTGAAACGGACCTCGCCGACAAGGACCGTGATCCGCAGCGCCGGGCTCTTCGTCCTGAAGATCAGGATGCCGCTCTCCTCCACGCTCTCCTGGACCGTCACGGTCGTATGGGGGTTGATCTTGAGGAGGGTCCCGTCGTCGAAGGCGAGCTGCACGGCGCCCTGTTGCGTCTGGACCATATCGCCGCCCTTGACCAGCTGGCCGGGCATCTTCACCTCATCCATGTTCAGGCCCGACAGGATGACGGCCTCCCCGGAGAACCCGGCCACACGGGCGATGCCGGCGCAGTCCCCGCTCGCAGGGCAGAGGAGGAAGAACCCGATCAGCCCCGAGAGCAGCCACCCTTTCCATCCATTCGATCCCGTCTTCATCGCTCCCTCCTTAGCCCGAAGCTCCACTCCGCAAAAAATGACTGCAGAATCATTACTACGAGAACCCATCCCGACACCTTTCCCGAAACACCCTTTTGTCCCGGCCGGGCCCATGTCTGGATCCCCGATCAGTCCAATCGCTTGATCCCCGGATGCTGCGCCAGGCAATCCCGCTCCGTTCGGCTTTTCTCTATCTTCATCTTACACCTCCTCGATGGCGAATAACACGTAAAATAGGATCAGGGTGTTTGAGATTTCCACTACATGGTCCGTCGATCACCCGCCCCGTGCATTTTCTCCTGCATTTCCATGTCCAGCCTCCTTGTCCCGCGGCAAACGAAGTCATGTGGCTGGCCGTTTGGGGTTCATCCGGTTCTTTCGTACTTCCTGCTATACGCACGATGTACTTCCTGGAGTCGAGCGTCTGGTAATTTTGACCGGGATCCAATCATGCAATCCGAAATGACGATCATCTCTATGGGAATCCCTAATACTCCCGGGAAGATGATATCGAAACATAATACTTTGTAAAAAAAGGCATACCAGAGAGATCCGACCGAAACGCTCTTCAAATTGTCTACCTGACGGGCAAGTCGTCCAGAAAGAGAGCCGACGGCGCCGGAAGGACAACAGCCGCCGATCCACATACACGGCCAGACCGCATCAATAATCCCTGTTTTTTCAATAGAAATATCCATTGACTTGAGAAAACTGCGCTCCTATACTCCGAACCGTCAGAAGCAATGTCTAATCTGTATCTGTTCAATGCCGTTCCAGTGATCGATCGGCAACTCGATATCAACGCTCGTAATGAAAAACTGAAGGATCTGCAGTAAGACACCGCCTCAATCGAATTTCAGGGACGTATGGGGGAAGATTTTTAACGAAACACCATGAAGGAGGGACAGGCCATGCTGAAAACAATTGTTTGCATCGTATTCGTTGCGGGATTCGTAGCGGTGGCTTCTGCCCAGGAGTTCACCTGGCGCAAGGACATTGCACCTGTTGTTTCGATCAGGTGCGGCATGTGTCACGGGCAAAACGCGCCAGAGTACAACGACTGGATGCTGCTGGGCGACGAAAAGCGCAGGACGGTTGGACCGCGGATGGACACCTATCCGCATTTCATGAGCTATGTCTTATGGCCTGCGACAGGCGCGATGATGCGGAGGCTGGACGACGGCAAGGCCGGCGGCGGCAAACCGGGCAACATGTATATGTTCCTTGGCGGGACGGACACGGAACGCGAGGTCAACCTGAAGATGATCAAGGACTGGCTTGGAGACGGCGCATGGAACCTCAACCGCTGGAAAGCCCGCGGCGATGTGCCGGGCATTACGAAGGAGCAGCTCGACAAGATCAAGGCAAAATATTGACGAATGCCTGTCACAGCCGGACATCGGGACACTCTTCAACCATCGCATGGGAATAAAATAACATGAATTCGATCAGTTCGCTGCTGGGTTGTCGCTACCCCATTCTCCAGGGGGCCATGGGGATCATCAGCAATCCCGAAATGGTGGCCGCCGTATCCGAGGCAGGTGGATTCGGCCTGCTTGCTACGGCCTTTGCCGCCGATCCCGAGTATGTCAGGGACCAGGTCAGGGCGACGCGGAAATTGACGGACAGACCCTTCGGGGCAAACCTTCAGATGATGAATCCTCTGTACCCAGACTTCGCCAAGGTACTTGCCGAAGAGGGCGTACGCGCCGTCACGGCCTCCGGCGGCTCCCTGAAGGCGCTCATGCCGAAGATGAAGGAACTGGGCATCAAGGTAATAGCCGTGGTGCCCACGGTTGACGTGGCCCGCAAGGCCGAGGACCTGGGGGTGGACGCCGTCATCGCCGAGGGGACGGAATCGGGGGGCATTCAGGGGTTCCGGGGCGCCGCGACCATGGTCCTGGTTCCCGCCGTTGCGGATGCAGTCAAAATTCCCGTCATCGCGGCTGGCGGCATTGGAGACCGGCGGGGTTACCGAGCGGCCTTTGCCCTGGGCGCTTCGGGAGTTCAGGTAGGAACCCGGTTTATAGTCACGAAGGAGTGCATCGCCCATGAGAAGTATAAGCACATCCTCGTTGAAACCAACGAGACGGGCACCATGGTTTTTAACCTGGGACCGTTCCAGGCCCGGTTGCTGGTTTCCACCGTCGACAGATCCGGTTCGGAAAATCCGGCCGAGGACGCCCCCCGTTCAGGCGGCGGCGTCGAGTCGATGGAGGAGGCTTGGATAAGGGGAAAGGTGGAGGGCGGCGCCCTTCCGGCTGGAGAGGTCTGCGGACTCATCCGCAGTGTAACATCGGTCCGGGAGGTCATCGAGGAGATGGTTTCGTAGAGGTGGAGAAGAGATGAAATCGTCCGTTGGTGTTAGAATGATCGTACATCCGGCACCGGCATTCGTTTTGGCGACCTGCGACAAGGCGGGCAGGGCCAATACCATGAGTATTGCAGGCTGGATACAAGACTTCGATCCGCAATCCTCGGTGCTTGTGGATTTCCACCAGAGCGCGGTAGTAGGGGAAAACGAGCGGTCACGTCTGACACATTTCAGTAAAATAAAAGGACGCATCAAAGTGTGCGTGCTATTAGACTGTACCTCTGATCTAGCTGCTTATTAACTTATAGTAGTCATTTAGCTCCATAAGGCACCCTTATCGCAAGGGCCAGACAGGGAGAAACTATGAAAAAATGGAGTGTGGCAGGCTCTTCTTTACGGATGGGAAATGCCCGGTCCGCGGGAATCCTGATGGCGGCGGCATGCCTGCTTTTAATCATTCTCGCGGGACCAGCCGCAGCCGGATTGAATGAAGACCTGCTGGCGACTGTGAATGCGGGATGGAACAAGGACCTCGATAAGATCAGAGCCTTGATCGATCAGGGCGCCGATGTCAATGCAAGAAACAAGTTCGGAGATACGCCCCTGACTATCGCGGCAAGAATGGGCAGCAACGAAACCGTCAAGTTACTCCTGGGAAAAGGGGCCGATGTCCACTTAAGATCAACCAATACCACTAACGTCGTGAACAGCGTCAACAGTTGGACGCCTCTGATGTTTGCGGCGATGAGAAGGCATAATGACCAGCCTGAACCGATTCGGCAGAATATCGATATGATCAATGCGCTTCTGGCAAAGGGTGCTGACCTGGACGCCCGGACAAATGACGGTAAAACGGCGCTCTTTCTCTGCGCCCGTGAAGGCAATACGGTGATGGCTAAATACCTGATGGATAAGGGCGCCGATGTGAATGTCAAATTATCCACGACGGACGGATACGATGGCTATACACCTCTTCTTTATGCAGCAATCTATGACCGCGGTCGAAATCCTGTGATGATGGCTCTGATTGAGAAAGGGGCCGACGTCAATGTCCAGGGCCGGTTCCGCGGTTATACTGCGGTTATCTATACGGCATGGAAAGGAAATATCGAGATTTTAAAGGTGTTGTTGGAGAGAGGGGCCGATGTGAATGCAAAAACCAAAGATGGTGAAACGGCACTGATGTATGCGGCGGCAAGCGGCAAGGGGTATCCTGATGTCGTAAAGTTGCTCTTGGCGAAAGGGGCGGATGTGAATGCCGCCGCCCAGGGCGACAACGGCAAGACCGCCCTGACGGCTGCGGCCAATAACGGCAATACGGAAATCGTCAAGATGCTTTTGGATAAGGGCGCCAACGTGAATGCGATGACAAAGGAATCCCCGGGCGGCAAAACCGCCCTCATCTACGCCGCAGGCAACGGCCATGTGGAAACGGTCAAGGCCTTGCTGGAAAGAGGCGCCAACCCGAATGCCAAAACAACCCGCGGGGGAGATACCGCGCTCAAATTGGCCAAAGAAAAAGGCTACACCGCGATCATCGACTTGCTCGAACAAGCCGGAGCGAAATAGATGAACGTCAAGTCAAGCCTCGGAGGGGTGAGCATGGCAAAAGCAAAGTGCAACGGGATTGAGATTGAGTATGAAACATTTGGTGATCGATCCGGGCGACCCCTCATTCTGATCATTGGGCTTGGCTCGCAATTGATTCACTGGTCCGAAGAGATCTTGAAGCAGCTTGTTGATGAAGGACACTTCGTCGTTATTTTCGACAACCGGGACACAGGGCTCTCCAGTAAAATGCGTGAAGCCGGTCCGCCCGATCTGACTGGGGCGATCGGCGCTTTGATGAAGGGAGAGAAGCCGAAAGTGCCTTATACGCTCAGTGACATGGGGGAGGATGTCGCGGGGTTGCTCGGTGCGCTGGATATCGAGAAAGCCCATATCTGCGGCATTTCCATGGGGGGCGCCATTGCACAGACCATAGCCATCCGTCATCCCTCGCGTGTGTCGAGCCTTATTCTGATCTATTCACCGACCGGAAACCCCAATCTGCCGCAGCCCAAACCCGAGATTACGGCGCTCCTGATGGCGCCCGCAAGTCCGGACCGCAATGCGTATGCAGACGAACAAATCAGGATGCGGCGCATGATCTCGGGGTCCGGTTTTCCTTTGGATGAAGCGTGGCTTCGAGAAAGATACGCTCAGGTTTTTGATCGGTCCTACTATCCCGAAGGCATCGGGCGGAATGCATTGGCCATGCTCGCGAGCGGAGATCGAAGCGCGGCGCTTTCTTCCGTAACGGCTCCCACCCTCGTCATCCACGGCGACGAAGATCCCCTCGTGCTGATTGAAAACGGCAGGGATGCGGCCCAGGCGATACCGGGTGCGGAATTCATGATCGTCAAAGGCATGGGCCACTACCCGCCCCATAGAGGTCCCTGGCCTCGCATGGTGGAAGCAATTGCCGCCCACACGAAAAAAGTGTCCGCCTAGTCCATCATTTTCCGGCGATGGTCATATCGTCTAATTCACCAGCTTTTCTTCCAGCAGGTTGATGAAAACAAGCGTCCAGGCCGGCACATACGTGATCCAGATCTCGTTCTCCAGCCAGGGAACGTTGGTCTGCATGCCCGGATAGAACATGACAAACGCCACCCCCATGTCCGAAAGCAGCATCAGGAATCCGGCCATGGCAAACCGTAGGGCCACTTTCCGGGTGTAGAAGCCCCGGTGAATGACGCACAGGCCATTCCAGGCCATGCAGCTGACAATGAAGGTGAAGAAGACGGCAAAATAGAACATCGGCCCTTCAATCAGCGGCAGCAGGACATACAGGACCGGGGTGATGACGACGAGAACCGGCAGCAGCATCAGCAGGTCCTGCTTCCCCAAGGTAAATCCGCGGGTGAACAGCCAGATCAGGGTTGAGTAGGCGCAGATGAAGCCGATCATTCCGAACACTTTGACGAACAGATCGTCTTTCGTAAACATGGGCAGGGTGCCCAGGAAGACGAGAAAGAAGTCGCCGACGGCGATAAACAGGATGGCCAGGCCGACGGTCCGGTGCAGGCGGCTGGGGCGCGGTGCCATCAGTGATCCGGCGGCCAGGGACAGAATGACCATGTAGAGGACGACGCCCATGATCGCAAAGTTGTCCGCCAGCAGGTGCTGCAGGTAGAGGATTCCGCAAAGATCGACCATTAACATGACAAAGACCGTTCTCTGGATCTGGTTCATGCTCGCCTCCCTTTCTGATGCGATTTGCGGGTGCGATTGGTAAAATTATGTTACGCGCTGCTCGGGGCGCGCCGCCAAGCTATTTTTCGGAAGGGTCCTGCTCATCCTAACGGCGACATCGCCGCCTCGATTATCATCTCTTCTGAGGGATACGGCATCAACATGGACTTCCGTCGCTCGGGGTCCGGATCGCCGCCGATCCAGTCCGCTTCCCGATCCTTCGGCAGGATGACCGGCATGCGGTCGTGGATGGGCCTGATCAGGTCATTCGGCTCGGTGGTGATGATCGTGCAGGAATGCACCGGCTGCCGGTCGGGACCCATCCAGGTCTCGTAGAGCCCGGCGAATCCGAACGGCTCGTCGGTGCGGAGGCTGAAATAAAAAGGCTGTCTGGTACGGCCGGATTTCTGCCATTCGTAGAAGCCGTCGGCCACGATCAGGCAGCGGCGCTTCCGGAAGGCCTGCTTGAAGCTCGGCTTCTCGGCAAGCGTCTCCGCGCGGGCGTTGAACAGTCTGTTGCCGATGGAGGGATCCCTGGCCCACGACGGGATCAGTCCCCAGCGGAATTCCACGAGGATGTTCCGGTCCTCCCTGCGGATGACGGCCAGGATGTTCTGGCCCGGGGCGATGTTGCTCCCCGGCCGCCATTCACAGGCGACATCCTGGATATCGAATGACTCGACGATGACGCTTAAGTCCGTCAACAGAACAAATCGTCCGCACATCCGTCAATCCTCGGATTCCCGGTTATGCGCCGCCCGGGTTTGCATGCATTCTTTTTGATGACTTCGTGGCGGGCGCCTGGCGATGATCCTGATTCATCAAGATCCCCGACCCGCAATCTCTGAACTTCTGATGCTGGATTTCCGGCGATTATCCATGATCGGGGGAGCGCTGTCAATGCCCAGAAAGGGCGCCGGGAAGGTCTCCCGGCCGCGGAATCCGCGGAGACGAAAAGCGGGGACGAGGAGGCTCGTTTCCAGTTTTCAGGAAATCTTTCGCGGCGGTTTTGTGCGGCGGCACATTGCATAATATCCCTTGACAAGCAAAAACAGCCCCCCCTATAGTTCCCTCACCGTAACTTAAATTTTCATCCATATTTGAAACCTTTGCATCATGTCATCTCGAGGAGCGCAAGCGACGAGAAATCTTAGCGATGGCGTTCCTTAAAGATTTCTCCCTTCGGTCGAAATGACCAAACAGGCTGTTGTGGAAAGGACTCTATTTATCGAGGAGACGCATGGATCAGGAAAAAAACGCAGTCATTCAGAAGCTGACGCCGGATGAGCTTTTGGACGTCATCGGCGTGACGCCGGCCGATAACGTGGAAGACATTCATACGGCGCTGCCCTGGAAAAGCAAAGCGATCGGCAATCAGGTCAGAAGCCTGTTCGGCTATCAAAGAATTCTGGATGCCATCGGCAAGGATGTTTTTCTATTCGGCCCCCTGGCCATGGCCGCCTCCTGGCAAAGCGCGCTTCTGGAGACGGTGCTCCGGCCCATCAAGGCCTCCGCCCGCCTGGCGGTTGGCGCATCCAGAAATCCCGACGCGATTGCGGATGTCAATGGCTGGATCTACAAAAGCTACTCCCGCCTGCTCTACACGCTGACCGGTTTCTTCATCAGGGATGGCCGCTTCGACCGCGAAAAGGCCCGGATGATCTGCACGACCGAAAAGGGCCGAGCCTATCTGATCAACTACATGGAGGAGTTCTCCCAGCTGGAGCAGCAATACAACAACATCGGCATGACGCGCCTCAAGGCGATGAAGGAGCTCCTGAAGTGCCTGCTGGTTCTCATCACGGAAAAGCCCTTCGCCCGGGGCGATCTGCCCTTTGCCCAGACCGATTCGAATGGAAATGTGGTCCCATCGTTCGAGGAATACCTGAGGGAAAACTATCGGCGGCTGGAAAATCTCCATGCGGAGAATGCATTCGATATCAAAGAATTCTCCGAGAGAAAAACCGCCGGGGAACTCGGCTGCCAGGCGTATGAGTTTGTGGAGGGATCCGAATTGCATCGGGTGCGGTTACGCTATTACCCGATCCCGCAGGGGATTAAACCCAACGGGAAGATCATCTACATGGTCACCCCGCTCATTAACCAGCCGGAGCTGTTCGATCTGGCTTGCGGCAAATCCGTTGTCGAAGCGCTCCTCAAAAAAGGCTACATGATTTACCTGGTCGACCACGGCAATCCGGGCTGGGAAGAAACCGAACTGGGGCTGGACTTTTACGGGAAAACCATTCCCGATCTCTACATTGACCTGATCAAAAATCGTCATCCGCAAAACGAGATCTATATCATGGGATACTGCATGGGCGGCACGCTCATCCTGCCTTATCTCGCCCGGCGCGCCGAGGAGCGGCTGGCCGCCGGTCTCCCGATGGATATCCGGAAAATCGCGTTAATGGCTTCGCCGGTCAAGTTTGACGATGAAGACAGCGGGCATGGCCCGATTCGAACGCTTATCCGCCGCGATTACGATCCCTATCTGATGCAGGAGCTTTTTGGCGCGGTCAATATCCCGCCGCAAATCATTGAAGCGGGGATGAATGAAATTCAGCCCGGCGTCCAGTACACGGTCGTCCTGGGGTTTTACGGACGAGCCGTGAGCCGGGAAGCCATCGTTGACGCCGCGCCCTTTCTCTTCTGGCTGACGCGCGGAACCAAATTCCCCATTCATTGCCACATCGAGTGGATCCAGAAGATCTTTCTCGGAAACGAGATTTTTGAAGGCAAATATGCGCTTCCTTCCGCCCATCCCAAATTCGACGGCAAACCGGTGAACATGAAGATCCTGAAGAAGGCGGGCGTGACCCTTCTCGATTATCGGGGATCGCGGGATCCCATTGCCCCGGCCGGATCATGCGTGGCCAGCGAGACCTGGGGGCAGGTGAATCGCGGGAATGGCCGGACTCCCGGCGGGCCGCTCAACCGGACCATCGAGAAGAATATCGGGCATATCTTTGTTGTCAGCCGCAAACACCTGGCGGACTATTTGAAGGATGTCGAACAATTCTACCGGGACGAGAACCCTTCCAAATCAAAGCGCGCGTCCTGACGGCCCGGATCACCGCATGCGGCGTCCATGATCTCGGCGATATCCCGGATGGCGGGAAAACGGAATCATCGCGTCATGGCGCTTCCTTCAGCTGCCGGCCAGGGCATGATGGGCACGGTGCTGATGCTGTTTTTCGGGCTCCCGGTCAGCACCCGGTCGCTGTAGGACAAATAGACCAGGACGTTGCGCTCGCGGTCGTAGAAGCGCACGACCTGAAGCGACTTGAAAAGAAGGCTGCGCTGTTCGTCGAACACCCGCTCCCCGTCCTTGAATTCATCCAGAAATTTGATCGGTCCGGTCTGGCGGCAGGCGATGCTCGCGTCGCTGGCGTCCTCGGCCACGCTCAGCGCACCCTTGACGCCGCCGGTTTGGGCCCGGGAGATATGGCAGGCAACCCCCTGCACCTTGGGATCGTCAAAGCCGTCCACGACGATTTTGTCGTTCGGACCGATCCAGCGGAACCGCGTGCTGACGGCCCCCGTCGTTCCGCGATCGGGCCGGAACATCAGCCACGACGCCAAAAGGAGGATGATCAATAAAATCGCTCCTCCGGTGAGGATCGCCGTCTTCTTCATGATCGATTGTCCTTTCCCTCTGAAAGTTTTTGCATTTTGCGGCCGATGCGTTTTCCCGTGAAGCATTACAATCACAAATCTCCGAAATTATCCAGCGGGGACGACCTCCCGGCCATGCGTCGGATGCAAGAAAAGCGGCGGATATGATGTACTGCAAAACCGGACATATCGTGTGTCCCTGACACGGCAAGATTTTTTTCTTGACAAGGCCGTCCGCGTATGTACTGTATAAAGTATTAGTTCATAGTTGATCTCTCTGCGGGAAGGTGCTCCCTCCCTAAATCCGGGATGATTGCCGCGTTTCCCGGAGACGCCGATCACGGCACGACGGAACGATCCATGCGGTTGCGCATGAACTTGTATGAGGAGGTGGATGATGAGCTATGAAGCGCTTCAGTTTGTGAAGGACGGGCCCGTCGGGGTCCTGACCTTCAACCGTCCCGAGGCCATGAATGCCATGAACTACGTCATGATCAACGAATTCCGGGATTTCTTCAAGGAGCGGTTCCGCGACCATGACACCCGGGTGATCGTCCTGACCGGGGCTGGCAAGGCATTCAACGCCGGCATGGACATGAATGATCTGCTGAATTTCATTCCCCCGGGCGGTTTCAAACCCAAGGGCGTTTACGAGTTTCAGAAACTGTTTTCCGATTTCATCCTTTTCATGAGGCGCTGTCCCCAGCCGATTATCGCCGCCGTCAACGGCGGGACGGCGGGGGCGGGGCTGTCGATCGCCGCGGCCTGCGACGTCCGCATCGCCGCCCCCGAGGCGAAATTCATCGCCGCCTACATCAACATCGGAACGGGCGGGGCGGATATGGGGTCCTCCTGGCTGTTTCCTCGCATCGTGGGATCCGGTAACGCGGCGCGATACCTGATGACCGGCGACAAATTCGGCGCAGACGAGGCCTTTCGGATCGGATTCGTTCAGGCCATTGTCGAGAAGGACCGTCTGCTGGACGCGGCCGTGAAGATGGCGCAGACCATGGCGGGGAAATCGCCGCTGGGGCTGAGATTGACCAAGGAGGCCCTAAACCGGAATACCGGTGGCCTCAGCCTTGAAGACGCCATCATGCTGGAAGACCGGAACCAGGCGATGTGCATGGTAGAGATGACCTCGCAGACCGCCGGATAGGAGAAGAGAAAATCCAAGACCTCATTCTCTGGATTGCAGATCGTTGACAAGGGAGGAATCATGGAAGCAAGAATCTGGCACAAGGCTTACGTAGCAGGCGTTTCACCGACATTGAACATCGAGCGAATAACCATGGGCGCCGTTCTGAAAAGGACCGCATCGCGTTTTCCGGACCATGTGGCACTCATTCTCATGGGAAAGGAAATCACCTACCGTGAGCTGGACGAGAGCGTCGACCGGTTCGCCGCCGCCCTGGCCGGCCTGGGCGTGAGGAAGAACGACAAGGTCGCCCTTCTCCTGCCCAACATTCCGCAAATGGTCATCGCCACCTATGCCCTGTTCCGCCTGGGGGCCGTGGCGGTGATGAACAACCCCCTTTACACGCCCGCGGAGCTGGAGCACAACCTGAACAATTCCGGCGCGCGCGTGGCCATTGCGATGGACCTGTTCGTGCCGACGGTGCTGTCCCTGAGGGATAAGACGCGGATGGAAAAGGTGGTCGTCTGCCATGCCCGGGACTACCTGCCGGCCGACGCCGGCGACGATCCCATGGTCAAGGAGGTCGCTGCCCTGCACTTCGATATCCCTCCGGAGAACGGCGTCTACGAGTTCACCACCCTCCTGGCCGGTCCCGCTTCGTCGCCCCCGGACACGAAGGTCGACTTCGACGATCCGGCGGCCTTCATCTTCACGGGCGGGACGACGGGAGTTTCCAAGGCCGTCGTCATCAGCCACGCCAATTCCAGCGTCTCCGCCCAGCAGTTCAGGGCCTGGCTGTTCGATACGGAAGACGGGACGGAGCGGCTGCTGGCCGTCCTGCCCTTCTTCCACGTGGCCGGCTACACCGACATGATGAACAACGCCATCCTGAGAGGCTGGACCAACATCCTCGTTCCCCGGCCCACCCCCGACACGATCTGCGAGCTGACACTGCGCTACAAACCCACCCTGTTTGGCGGCGTCCCGACGATGTTCGTGGGACTTCTGAACCATCCGAAATTCACGTCCACCAAGATGGACTTCATCAAGGGGTGTTTCTCCGGGGCCGCCCCGGTCGCCCTGGAGACGGTCCGCCAGTGGGAGGCCCTCACCGGCTCCTCCATCGTCGAGCTGTACGGGCTCTCGGAAACCTCGGCGCTGGCCACATTCAATCCCTGGCGGGGGAAGACGAAACTCGGGAGCGTGGGGGTTCCGTTGCCGGAGACGGACTGCCGCATCGTGGACCTCGACACGGGGACGAAGGACCTGAACCTCGGGGAGGCCGGAGAGATCCTGCTCAAGGGGCCCCAGGTGACGAACGAATACTACGACAACCCGGAGGCGACGGCAGAGGTCATCCGGGACGGGTGGCTCTCGACGGGCGACATCGGCTACCTGGACGAGGAGGGATACCTGTTCATCGTCGACCGGAAGAAGGACGTCATCATTGCCGGCGGGTACAATATCTATCCCCGGGAGGTGGACGAGGTCCTCTACCAGCACCCCAAGGTGCAGGCCGCCTGTGCCGTCGGGATCCCGGATGCGTACCGCGGCGAGACCGTGAAGGCCTTCGTGGTCCTGAAGCAGGGAGAAACGGCCACGGAGGAGGATATCATCCGTTTCTGCAAGGAGAAGCTGGCGGCATACAAGGTTCCGAAGTATATCGAATTCCGGCCGGCATTGCCGCAAACCGCCGTGGGCAAGATCCTGCGACGGGAACTGCGGGACGAGGAACTGGCGATCCGAAAGGCCCGGTAACGGTCGAGCGGCGTTCCGGCGGCGGACGGAATTCACGATTGGGTGAAGGGAAAGCCCCGGGACGCGGCAAGACGGAATCCATACCGGCAAGGGGGAATCGACATGGGATTGAGAATCGGGGAGTTGTCGAAGATGACGGGGGTGCCCATCTCCACGATCCGGTATTATGCCGGACACGGATTGCTGCCCGCTCCCCAAAAGGTCGGCAGGCTGCTTTCCCATTACGATGAGAGCTGTGTCCATAAGTTGCAGACCATCCTTTACCTGCAGGAGAACCGGCACTTCCCCTTGTCGATCATCAAGAACATTCTGAGAAGGATGGATAGCGGGATGAGTCTCCAGGACGCCGAATCCGTTGAGGACGTCATCTTCAGTTCCCAGACGCATGCCGTCGACGGCCGGATGCTGAACCGGGCGGAATTCCTGGCCCAGACCGGGCTGACGGCGGAGGAACTGAAAAAAGCGGAGAAAATGGGATTGGTCATGCCCTTCATTCAGGATGAGGGCCGGGAGTTCTACAACCATGAAGATGTTCTGTGGGGAAAGAATGTTCTGAAGAGCATCCTGCCGTATAAGAACTGCTGGGACGACTTTGTCGAATACATGAAACAGAGCGACCGGATGATCGATCTGGAATTTGCGATCCGGGAGAAAATCGTCCGCAGCAGAAGCGCCAAGGAGAACATGGACATCTCCATCGAATTGTCCAAAGCGGCCGAATATTCACGCGGGTATCTGTTGAGGAGGCTCTTTCAGAAGAAAATCCAGGCGCGTATCAAGATGAGCCTGAAGGAAAAGTGACCGAAGGGTCTCCGTGCCGGAAAGCCGGCGTGAAAATTTTCGCGTCGCCCGGGTTCATGCACGAAGGGCGGCGCTCAATTCATGAAATGTGTCAACAAGGGTGGAGGATCGTATGGGGCAGAATTTTTACAAGCGTGATGACCGGGACGTAAAGTTCGTCCTCAAGGAACACCTGGGCGTTGAGCAGCTCCTGGGGCTGGAGCCCTACCGCGGCTTCACGGTGGAGGATTTCGACATGATCCTCGACCAGGCGCAGAAGATTGCCGCCAATGACATCGCACCGTCGTTCCAGGACGGAGACCGGGAGGGATGCCGTTTTGACCACGGCAAGGTCTCGGTGCCCGAATCCTTCAGGCATGCCTGGCGGGTTTTCCAGGAAGGCTCCTGGTTCGCGCTGGCGATGAAGCCGGACTATGGCGGCCAGGGACTGCCGTTGATCGTTGCCGAGGCAGCGATGGAGTTCTTCATCAGCGCCAATTTCGCTTTCGGCTGCTTTGCGGGACTGGGGCCGGGAAACGGGCTCATGATCGAGAACTTCGGCTCGCAGGCGCTCCGGGATCTTTTCTGCGCGAAGATGTACGACGGCACCTGGGGCGGTGCGATGTGCCTGACGGAACCGGCCGTGGGCTCCGATGCCCACATGGTGGCCGCAAAGGCAACGCCCGACGGGGAATACTATAAAATCCAGGGGACAAAGATATTCATCACCTCCGGCGAGCACGACTTGACGGAAAACATCATCCACCTGGTCATCGCCCGGATCGAAGGGGCGCCGGCCGGGGCCAAGGGCGTTTCCTTGTTCGCCGTGCCCAAGATCTGGGTGAACGGGGACGGGACGCTGGGCGAACCGAACGATGTGGCCTGCATCGGCATTGAACACAAAATGGGGTTGAACGGCTCGGCCACCTGCGTTCTGAATTTCGGAGAGAACGGGCGGTGCCGCGCCCACCTGATCGGGGAAGCCGGCAAGGGGCTGGCCTACATGTTCCAGATGGTCAACGGGGCGCGAATGGCCGTCGGGCTGGAATCGGTGGCCTTCGGTGCGAACATCTATGCGAACGTCCTGGCCTATGCCAGGGAACGCATCCAGGGGACGCGGTTCGCCCAAGGCGGCGATCGGATCCGCATCGTCGAACACGCCGATATTCGCAGGATGCTCCTGAACCTGAAATCCCTGACGGAGGGGATGAGGGCGCTGGTCTACAAGACCTATCTCATGGAAGACCTCGCGAAGAACGGCACGGATGAAGCGCAGAAAAGGAAGGCAAAAGGCCGGCTGGAGCTGTTCACCCCGCTGGTCAAGGCGTACTGCTCGGACCGGATCTTCGAGATGGGACGGGACGGAATCCAGATCCTTGGAGGCTACGGATTCACCAAGGAATATCCAGTCGAGCAGTACACCCGGGATTGCAAGATCTTCTCCATCTGGGACGGAACGAATTTCATTCAGTCCGCGGACCTGGTGGGGCGGAAGCTGAACATGGGCGGCGGCGCGGTCTTTCAGACCTGGGTCGAGGACGTGACGGCGTTCGTCAGGGACCATGAAAAGGATGGCGCCTTTGACCAGGAACTCTCGATCCTGAAGGAGGCCCTGGAAACGCTGGTCGGGCTGGCCCTGGACTACGGGCGGTATTTCGGCGAAGGAAAGCTGGATCTGATCCCGCTGACATCGACGCGGTTTCTCGATTGCATGTCTGAGGTCGCGATTGCCCATCTGCTCCTGGAACAGGGCATGATTGCCCAAACCAGGCTGGACGAAGGAGCAGCCGCCGCTGACGGTGACTTTTACCAGGGCAAGGTGGCGACGGTGAAGTATTACTGCCGGAACTTCCTGCCCCAGGTCTTCGGCCGGGCCAGGATCATCAAGATGGAGGATCTGACGGCCATCCAGGTTGCAGAGGCGGCATTGTAAGGGAGCAACGTCTCCCGGCGGGCGTATCGGGGCTCTGAATCTCAGCTCCCGGCCGTTCGGGATCATCATGAATTGCGGTTTCGGGATCCCCCCCCAGAGGGGGGGGGTGACTGGATCCGCAGGGGAGAAAACCATACCGCGATCGATGGGACTGGAACCGGTTGAAACAGATGCGTGCATTCTTGAGGAAATCAACTTCGGTTTTCTCGGGTCGTACCGGGTGGCAGGCATGGGCGAGCCCGTCCTGGGGAAGATGGTGCGCACCCACAAGCTCCTGCGCGAACTGGGCATCGGGGCGATCCTGACCCTGACGGAAGACGACCTTTACGGGTCCAGGCACCGGAAGGCCGGCTTCTTTCACCACCACGAGCCCATCGATGATGCCGAACCGCCGACGGCGGCGGGCATGGACCGCGCGCTGGCCTTCATCGAGGCCTCTCTCCCGGTCGGCGTCGCCGTTCAATGCATGGAAGGCCGCGGACGAACGGGCACGGTTCTCTGCGCGTGGCTCGCCCGGCAGGAATCCCTCGAAACGGAACAGGCGATCCGGCGGATTCATGAATTGCGCCGCCGGACGGTATTGACGCCCCCGCAACGGATGTTCCTCCGGACCTACCTTTCTGCCGATGTCGTCCCTTCAAGAAAGTGACCGGTCCTGTGAGCCGCAGTAATCGGCCAGTTCTCGCCGTTTCTTTGCCTTGCGCCAACCCCGCGCCTTGACACCTCCGATCACGCCTGTATAATCATGAAAAGAAAAAATAGCGACCGGCTTCCGGTTCCGGTATCCGGGGATTGAAGAGGCCCTCGGAAGCATCGTACTTGACGGATCAGGAACAAGAAAATCGAGCCTTGAAGGGGAAAAAGATGAAAAGGATCGCCATCGCACTGCTCCTGCTCCTGTTCCTGACCGGATGTGTCGGAATCCCCGAACAGGTCAAGCCCGTCGATCATTTCCAGTTGGAGAAGTACCTGGGGCGGTGGTACGAAATTGCCAGGCTGGATCATTCGTTCGAACGGGGTTTGACCCGGACAACCGCGGATTACAGTTTGCAAGATGACGGCGGCGTCAGGGTCCTGAACCGCGGGTACGCTCCAGAGAAAAAGACATGGAAAGAGGCCGAGGGAAAGGCCTATTTCGTGAAGGGACCGGACCAGGGCTACCTGAAAGTCTCTTTCTTCGGTCCCTTTTACGGCTCGTACATCATCTTCGAACTTGACCGCGAGACTTATCAATATGCACTCGTCTGCGGCCCTGACAAATCTTATTTATGGATTCTGGCGAGAACCCCGGAAATGAAGCGGGACGTGAAGGATGCCCTCGTGGCGAAGGCCGCCGAACTGGGGTTTGACACCGGCAGCCTGATCTTCGTCGATCATCGCTCATGGCCGGGCGGCTGATTCCGGACGAAGGGACAGCCCCGGTTCTGAACGGTCGCCCGAGAGGTTGAACCGAGTCGTGGGGACATCCGGCACCTCGATACGCTTCAGATATCAATCAATAGCCTTTCTGATCGTAGGTATCCGGCCCGTAGGGAATCCAGTCGGTGTTGTCGATCTGGGCGTTGGGGTCCCCTGACCCATCCGGCTTGTGATACTTGGCCATGTTTTGGGGGTCCGGATGCATCCTGAACGGCGCGGCGAAGGCAAATCTCGAAACCGCGGCTCGGCGTTGCCGGATGGCATCCCGGGTGACATTGAACACCATGAAATCCGAAGCAAAGGTATAGGCATCGCGGGGAATGTTATACCGGTCCAGGCTCTCGCGCGCAGAGGCGATCGTATCATCCTGAGCCTGGAAATGGGTGGCAATCGTCAACCGTGGACGAGGATTGATCCGGCTGAGGAGATAGCCGAACGCACCCTGCGTCGTGTGCGAGCTGTTCTGGACATCCGTCACATAGTCGATGATTCTTCGAGGAATCGGAACGATGCGCGGGAGCCGCGCGATCTTCCGGGCCCACACATCCGGCGGTACGACCATCTCATGAATCAGGATGTCGACACCCTTCGACTGCTCGATCATGGTGTAGTTGGGTTTGGTGTCGCCGCTGTAAATCACGGACAGTTTCTCAGACCTGCCGGGCGGCGTCCATTCCACTTTGTAGCTGATGGAACCCCTTCGGCAATGAATGGCCGGGAAATGAGTAATCTTCAGTCCCGTCGTGCGGTTGTGGTAGGCAACGCCGCCGACCTTGCGCCAGTCCAGTTCGATGGGCACGAGGGCGTAGGCGTCATTGAGCGGATCGGCGTAACGATCGCCGACAGGTCTGCCCGCAGAATCCGTTTGATAGCGGGGGCCGACCGGCACCAGATCCACGGGCGTCCCCCAGCTCTCTTGGGTGGGATACGGATAGGCCTGATAGCCGTTGTTCGTAAAGCTGAAGGCTTCGGTATGCCAACGCCACACTTCCCGGAAGTGTTCAAGGGCCGCCCGGGTCCCATCGGCATGAATCTCGCCCGTTACCGGATCCGGCACCCCGGAGGCCGAGGGGCCCCAGACATAGAACGGAGACTTGCGATCGATCGATTCGCCGAAGCAGTAAATGGCGGAGAGCTCGCTCATGTGGTCTGCGTGCAGATGCGTCAGGAAGATCTTGTCCATCCGGCGGTAAGGGATGTCCATGGCGATGTAGTTGGCGAGCACCCCCATGCCGCAGTCGAGGATGGCATAGTCCAGCGGCTGCTTTTTTTCCCTGTCCCAGCCGACCTCGACGTAAACGCTGACGCCCTGCTGGGTTAGCCGCGGAAGACACGAGGTGCCCATAAACGTGATCCTCATCTCGTCTTCACCCAGCTTTTCTCCGGGTCTGCAGGCGGGAAGCGCTTCAAACAGGGTATTTCTCTGGTCGGGATCGCCTTCAGGAACGCCGCCACCCGGGACTGCCGCTCGATGAATGCCACAGCCGCTCAGGGCCAATCCGCCTGCCGCTGCAGCCTGCAATTGTAAAAAGCGTCGCCGGGAAATTGTCATTTTCTTCATCGTCGCCCCCTTTCATGGATGCTGGGAAACCGGTTGACCGACATCACCCTTTCGGTCATCGAGCCATTCATTCCTTTGTCAACGTCTATCCATTCAATCGATAGGCTGCAAACCGGCATACAGAACCCGATGATGGCTGGACCTGCATCCGATTACCGTAAAAAATGGATGTGCCCGTTCACAGATTCCAGGTGGTGTCAAAGCCGTCTCGGACCGCGTTGTGGATGCGCCCGGGCTGGCGCGCGTCGCCGATGACAAGAACGCGCGGGAACCGCTTCTTTATTTCGCGCGCCTGAAGGTCGTCGCTTTTTACCCCCACCGGCAGGACCACGGCATCAGCCTGACGCGTAATGCGCCGGCCCGATTTCACATGCTCCAGGACGATCTCGCCTTCGCGGATTTCCACCAGTTTGCGGGAGGTGATGAACTCCGGGCGATTCTCCTTCAGACGGCCCAGCACGTCTGAGGTTTAACCCCACACCCGAAAGCTTCATGCAATCATCAGGCTTCAAACCCTTCGATATCTTCATAGGCATCCGGCATAAAACGCGGCGAGCAGATGGCCAGAAAAATCAGATCGTCCTTGCCGATATTGCTGATGCGCTGCGGACTCATCGGCGGGATAATCACGATGTCGCCGGTTGTTACCTCCCGCAGCGGCTGCTCTCCGACTTCCACAAGCCCCCTCCCGCGGATGATCAAATAACGTTCCGTGGTTCCTTTCAGCCGATGACGGCGTGTTGTCACACCCGGCTCCACCCTTGCCCGGGCGATGGATACATCCGGATCATCCGGCGTGTTGGATAATTCAGTAATAAAGCATTGCTCTGCCGTATAAAATTCCTTTTTAAGATTTTGCCTGTTAACCGTTTTTTTCATTCCTTGACGAAACCGGTCACCTCCTTCCACAGCAACGCATCCGCGTAAAGCGGCCAGTCGTTATGGCCCGCTCCCCGGATCAACCACAGACGCTTCCTGCCCTCGGGGAGAGATGCGTACAGGCGGCGGGCGTGTCCGACGGGGACGATGTCATCCCTCTCGGCGCCGATTACGGCGATCTTGCCTTTGAACAGTTTCAGATTGCCGATGCTGTCATAGGTGTCGGTGAGAAACAGGCCGGCCGTCAGAAAGGGGATCCGGCTCCGGGCAACGTCGGCCAGCGTATCCCAGGGCGTCACCAGGATCACCCCGGCAATGGGAACCGGCGATCTCCCGGCCACGGCGGCGGCGACTCCCGCGCCCAGGGATTCCCCCAGCAGATACACGGGCCTTCCGTATTGCGCGTACGCCCGTCTCACCGTCTCCCGTCCGTCGGCGACGAACGGCTCCTCCCCCAGCCGTCCGGGGCGCCCGCCATAGCGTGGATATTCGGCCAGGATCACCCGGAAGCCCCGTCGCATCAGCGGCGGCAGATAGAAGCCCCGGTCGAGGGCCGTGCCGCCGTTTCCGTGAAACAGGACCATCGTCCCGTGGGGCGCATCGGCCTCGCGAGCGGCCGTCAAGCCCCGATAATCCCCGGAAGTCCCCTGCCAGAGCCTCATGTTTTCGGCAGCGAGCGACCTCGCGGACGGCCGCTCCGCGCTGGGGAAATAGAGCAACCGGTTCTGCAGCTCGCAGCCCCCCAGGAGGATCACGGCCACCAGAATCAATCCCGGGCATCCATGGAGTAGAATGCGTTTCATGCGGGAACCTTTATTTGACGGCGCAGTTGCGGGTTGCGGCGGCATGATCGAACTGCCGGCACCGCCACGGCCTCCCGGGGTCCAGCCGGGGGCCTCAGCGCAGATGAATCGGCGTTGACTTGCGGAATCAGCAGGGGTATTCTCTTGCACAGGAATACGCGGCGTCCCGCAGGGGACAGGAACCCCGTCAACCCGCAACCGGATGGAACCCCGCCTTGAGAAGAACCCCGTCATGCCGGCGCCCCGTGCCCTCTGAAGCCCCCGTCTTCGGTCTCGGGCAATGCGCCCTCGACTACCTCGGAATCATCCCGGCCTATCCGCCCGCCGACGTCAAGTGCGAATTCACGAACCTCGAAATCCAGGGGGGCGGCCCGGTCGCCACGGCCCTGGTGGCGCTAAGCCGCTGGGGACTTCCGGCCTATTTCGCGGGCGTCACCGGGGATGACGCCTTCGGCGCGGCGATCGCGGCATCGCTGAACGACGCGGGGATCGACACGGGCGGGCTCAGGGTGAGAGAAAACCACCGCTCGCAATTCGCCTTCATCGCGGCCGAGCCCGGCACGTCGCGCCGGACGATCTTCTGGCAGCGGCCGACGGGGCCGCCGCTGTCCCCGGAGGAGCTTGACCTGGAGCGGCTGCGCGCCAGCCGGGTGCTCCACACGGACGGGTTCTTCCCCGAGGCATCCGTTATTGCCTGCACGAAGGCGCGGGAGGCGGGGATTCCCGTCGTCTGCGACGCAGGGTCGCTCCGGGACGGCATGCTGGAGATCGCCCGCCTGAGCGACTGCTTCATCGCCTCGGAGGCGTTTTCGCAGGCCTTGACGGGAGACCCCATGGACACCTGCCGCCGGCTGGCCGCGCTGGGGTGCCCCTTCGTCGGCGTCACGCTGGGCGCTAAAGGCTGCGTCGCCCTGGTCGGCGGCCGCTGGATTCGAACGCCCGCCTGCCCGGCCCGGACCGTCGATACGACCGGCTGCGGGGATGTCTTCCACGCTGCCGTCACCTACGGGATCGTCCACGGTCTCGCTCCCGAAACCTGCCTCGATCTCGGGGCGTGGGTCGCCGCCAGGGTCAGTACACGGCTGGGCGGGCGCGGGGGAATCCCGCGTCGTCAGGATCTGGAAAAACGTCTCGCTAAATCCTCGCTACCGCCAGAAGGGCCGCGCCGATCGCGCCGTTCTCCTGGGCGTAGGGGGACACCTCGATGACGTTTCCCAGCTTGTCTTCGAGCGCCTTGACGACCCCCGCGTTCTTCGCGACGCCGCCCGTCATCATGATCGGCGCCGCCAGACCCAGGCGCCGCGCCATCGCCACGACGCGGGACGCAACGGCCTCGTGAATGCCGGCGACAATGTTTTCCCGGCTCTCCCCGCCCGCGATGAGCGAAATCACCTCGGACTCCGCAAAGACCGTGCAGGTGCTGCTGATCTGCGCCGGCTTCCGGGACAGGAGCGACAGCGCCCCAAACGCGTCCAGGTCGACCTCCATCGCCCGGGCCATGACCTCCAGGAACCGGCCGGTGCCGGCGGCGCATTTGTCGTTCATGGCGAAATCCCGGACCTTGCCCTCGGGATTGAGGGCGATCGCCTTGCTGTCCTGTCCGCCGATGTCGATGACGGAGCGGACCCGGGGATCGAGGTGGTGGGCCCCGGCGGCGTGGCAGGTGATCTCCGTGACGGTCGCCTGCGCGAAGGCGGCGGCCTTGCGGCCGTAACCGGTGGCGACCACCCGGTCCACCTGGGACGCCTGGAGATCCAGGGCGTCCAAAAGCTCGCGAAAGATCTTCTCCCCCGCCGCTCCGGCGTTGTACCCCGTGAAGCGCACGCGCGTCATCAGAATCCGGCCGTCGGCGACGATCGCCCCCTTGGTCGTCATCGACCCGATATCGACGCCCGCCGTGATCATGCCTGAATGTCCCTTCCGGCCTGATGCCCCTCGTGGATCGCCTCCAGGAGCCGCCGCGGGCTGACCGCGTCCCCGACAACGCGACAGGGAATCCCGAGCTCGGCCAGCGGCCCCTCCAGGGCGTTGTCCGGCCGGGCGCCCATCGCCGTGACGACCAGGGCGGCGGGCTCCCGCCGTTCCTCGTCTCCCTGGCGGTAGAAGACGGCGTCCGCCCCGATCCGCGTCACCGTGGCCCCGAGAACGATCCGCCCCCCGCCTTCGCGGATCCGCCGGTGCAGCCAGTAGGCGTGCGCCGTCAGTTTGCCCACGGGATAGGTCGCCAGCATTTCCAGCAGGACGACATCGATGCCCCGGGCGACGAGATGGTCCGCCGTTTCCATGCCCACGTAGCCCGCCCCCAGCACGACGGCGGGGCCGGCCGGGGCGATCTTCCCCATCAGCAGGTCGCGGGCGTCGCAGACCTTCGGACCGTCGATGCCGGGGAGGTTCGCGACGGCGGGAGAGGCGCCGGCGGCCAGGATGACGGCGTCGGGGCGGTCTTTGCTCAGGGTTTCTGCGTGCATTTCCTCGTTGTAATGGAGGCGGACGCCCCGCTTTTCCAGTTGGCGGACGGCCCAGTGGACCCAGTCCAGGAAGGCCTGTTTGTGGGGCGGACGACTGGCCGGCTGGAGCTGTCCGCCCGGAACGGCCGCCTTTTCGAAAACCTCGACCGCATAGCCCCGCGCGCTCGCGGCCAGCGCCGCGGCGAGACCGGCCGGACCGGCCCCGATCACCCAGAGGCGCGGCGCCCCCGTGACGGCCGCGGCCGCCCCCCGGGACTCCTGCCCGCACTCCGGATTGAAGGTGCAGGTCGTGGAGCGCATCTCGAAGCTCAGGCGCTCGATGCAGCCCTGATTGCAGGCGACGCACCAGCGGATGTCCTCCTCGCGGCCGGCCAGGGTCTTGCTTATGAAATCGGGGTCCGCGAGGTGCTGACGGCCGAAGCTGACCAGGTCCGCATCGCCCGCCGCGATCGCCCGGTCGGCGTCCGCCGGCCGCTGGATCCGGCCGACGCCGATGATCGGAACGCCCACCGCTTCCCGGATGGCCCGGGCGCGGAATAGGTTGAAGCCGGGCGCCGTATCCATGGAGGCGATGCTCAGGTTCCCCGGCGTGGAATAGACGCCGACGGAGACGTGGATGGCGTCCGCGCCCGCCGCGACGAGCCGCGGGGCCAGCCGACGCGTGAAGTCCAGATCGTAGCCGCCCCGGATCAACTCGTCCGCGGAGATCCTGATCATAACAGGGAAGGCCGACCCGACCGCCGCCCGGACGGCCTGAAGGATCTCCAGGACGAAGCGCGACCGGTTTTCCTCGCTCCCACCGTAGGCGTCCTCCCGCCGGTTGGAAAAGGGCGACAGAAACTGGTTCAGGAGATAGCCGTGGGCGCCGTGCAGCTCCACGGCGTCGAAGCCCGCCTCCCTTGCCCGCGCCGCCGCCCGGGCAAAGCCCGCGACGAGCTCGGCGATCCGGGCGAAGCTCATGGCCTCGCAGGGCTGGCCGAGGATGACGCTGGGAATGGCGCTGGGCGCCTCGGGCAGGCCGCCCGCCGCGGCGGCAAAGGTCTCGCGCCCCGCGTGGTGGAGCTGGAGGGCGGCCTTCGCCCCCTCGCGATGGACGGCCGCGGCGATCCTGGCCAGGCTGGGGATCATCTCGTCGCTCCAGGCCCCGAGCTCGTTGGGAAACCCCTTCCCGCGCGGGTCCGGGGCGCAGATCTCCGTGATGATGAGCCCCGCCCCGCCGCGTGCCCGTGCCGCGAGATACCGCACCAGCCGTTCGCTCGCCGTGCCGTCGGCGTTGCCGTAGCCGGTCCCCATGGGCGGCATGACCGCCCGGTTCTTCAGGGTCATCCCGTTGATCGTCACGGGCGAAAACAGGTGCTCCAGCTTCATGGCGCCTCCTCCGGCGGATTTTCCGTGTCCGGACGCGCGGCGACGAAGCCGGGCCGGGTGAACGCGGGATTGGGATAGGCGTAGAACCCCTGACCGGACTTCTGGCCCAGCGCGCCCCGGTCGACATACGGTTTCAGGAAGGCGGCGTTTTTCAGGCTCTGGGGATCGCGTGTTTTTCTCGCCCAGTAGTCCGTGATGTGCCAGACGGTGTCGAGGCCGACGCTGTCCATGATCCCGAAGGGACCGATGAACATGCCCATCACCCCCATCCAGGCCCGGTCGATGTCCTCGACGCTGGCGACCTCGTTCGCGGCCAGCGTCTGCGCGGACTGGAACAGGGTCGTGAGCATGGCGTTGAAGACGTAGCCGAAATTTTCCTTCTTCAGGACGATCGGGATGAGCCCCATCCGCTCGGCGAAGGCGGTCACGAGGGCCGTCGTCGCGGGGGCCGTCCCAGGGTGGGGCATGACATCGACGACGGTGTTGGCGCGCAGGTCGTGGAAGTGGAAGGCCAGGAAACGCTCCGGCCGGCCCGTCGCGGCCGCGAACATGGACGGCAGGAGGGTCGAGGTGTTCGTCGTGAAGACCGCCTCCGGCGGGCACAGCGCATCGAACATCCCCAGGACCCGCCCCTTCAGCTCGGGGTCCTCGGGAACCGACTCGCTGACGAGATCGGCCCCGGCGGCCGCCTCTTCCGCAACGGGGGTCGTGGCGATGCGGTCCATCACGCCCTCGGCCCGTTCGGGCGGGATGCGCTGATGCGGCGCCACGAACCGGACCAGTTTCCCGATCCGCTTCCGGGCCTTCTCCAGCACCGCGTCGTTCAGGTCGTAAATCACGACGTCGCAGCCGTGAAGCGCGAACTGCAGGGCGATCTGCTGCCCCATGGTCCCGCCGCCGACAACGAGTACGCGCCTGATGTCTTCCGCCTTCATGGCCCCCCCTTCCCCGCTTGAGGAATGAATCCTTCGTCTCCGATGCCGACGGGGCTTCCCGGGACCGGCCCGGATCGCCCGGTCGCCCCGGCTTTCTCTGGCACAGAATCGGCCCAAATGACAAGCATAAAATCCTGGGCGGAGCGGACCCAGCGCGCCGCGATCTTTTCTCCGGCCAACCGGGTCCCTTTTATCTTGACCGCAGGGCGGCGGCGTCCTACACTCTACCCGCCGGTTCAATGGACCCGAACGGCCAGAGCCGGCGGAAAACCGATCATCTCAAAATCCCAAGGAGACGGATGATGACGCAAACGCTCGAGGACAGTCCCCTGTATCCCCTCGTCAACTGCCGCAGCATGGCCTACTTCGGAGCCTCCAACAACCTGACGGCGATGGGCAGCCTCATCCTGAGCGCCCAGCTCGCCACGGGCTTTGCCGGGCCGATCTACCCCGTCCATCCGACGGAGGACACCGTCCAGGGTCTCAAGGCCTACCGGTCGGTCGCGGACCTGCCCGAAGTCCCCGACCTGGCCCTCTTCGTCCTCCCGCCGCGGCTCGTCGCCGAGACCCTCGCGGCCTGCGGGGAAAAGGGGATCCGGCGGGCGGTCATCGTCTCGGGCGGATTCCGGGAGGTCGGTCCGGAAGGGGCGGAGCGGCAGAAGGAGATCGTCGCCATCGCCGCCCGCTACGGGATCCGCTTCATCGGCCCAAACTGCATCGGCGTCGTCAACACCCACCACCGGCTCAACACCACCCTCTTCCTGTACGACGAGAAACCCGGATTTATCGGACTGGCCTCCCAGAGCGGCAGCTTTGTCGCCCAGATGTTCAACCATCTGACCCGCCACGCCATCAACTTCAGCACGGCCTTCAGCGTCGGCAACGAGGCCAACGTGGATATCGTGGACTGCATGGAGTATCTGGCGGCCGATCCCCGGACGAAGGTGATCGGCCTGTACATCGAGGGGATCCGCCGGGGGGAGGCCTTCGCGAAGGCCGCCCGCGCCATCGCGCCCCGCAAGCCCATCGTCGCCTATTACGTGGGCGGCAGCGAAACGGGCAGCCGGGCCGGCTTTTCGCACACCGGCGCCATGGCCGGTCCCGATGCCGTCTACGACGGGATTTTCAGACAGTGCGGCATCATCCGCGCGCGATCGGTCACCGAGCTGTTCGACTTCTGCTGGGCGCTGGGCGCGATGCCGCTGCCGGCGGGCAGGCGGCTGGTCATCCAGACGCACTCGGGCGGACCGGGGGCGGCCGCGGCGGACCATTGCGGGCGGGAGGGGCTCGATCTGCCCCTGCTGTCGCCGGAGACGGTGGAGCGGCTGAAGCCGTTTCTTCCCCATACGGCGAGCTTCGGCAATCCCGTGGACATGACCTTCGCCCGGAACCAGGGGGATTATTTCGCGGCGATCCCCGATGTCCTCCTCCGGGAGCCCGGCGCCGACATGCTCCTTTTGTACATCCTCGTACCGTCGCTCATGATCGAACGCTCCCTGGAGATGATGGGCCTCGCCCCCGGAGACATCGCCCGGGAGACGGACACGCTCATCGAGACGCAGACGGCCGCCCTCGCCGCGCTGGTCGGGACGCACGGCAAGCCGGTGATCGGCTATACCTACCGGGGGATCGAGGAGAAATTCTGCCGGCGGCTCATGGAGAAGGGCCTGCCCGTGTTCGCGGGACCGGAACGGGCCGCCCGGGTCCTGACGGCCCTGACGGCCTATCGTCAGATCGTGCGGAGGCGGGCGCAGGCCGGTTGAACGGCCCACGCCCGCGTGGGAAGGGGGATCAGTTCAGGACGGCCGCCAGACACCGGGCCATGTCGCGATAGAAGGGGTGCTCGGCATGGTGGTCCATCCGTCCGGCCAGGGCCGCCCCGAAGGGACGCAGGTGCTCCTCCAGGGTCTGCGCGATGAGTTCCCGCGCGTAGGCGGCCTTCTCGTCATCCGCCGAGGCCAGGGCCTGCCCGTGCTGGTGGTGGAGGTAGGCCAGAAACTCCAGTTCCATGGCGATGTGGTCCGGCGGCAATCGGAAATCGCCGACCGGCTTCAGGCCGGCCGCATGGTACAGGCGGGCCATCCTGAAGGTCGAGTCCTGGAGCAGCTTGCCTTCGCGATAGACCGACTCGAAGAGGTAGACCAGGCGGGGCTTGGAGGTGAAGCACATCCGGGTGTAATCCTTCTCCAGCGCGAGGAGGAGGTCCTCCGGCGTCTCCCCGTTTGCCGGGACCGCGTCGTCCCCCGGGGACGCCAAGCCTTCTTCGGTTCCGCAGAGCCGGATGGACTCGCGGATGTCGTTCAGGAACGTCCCGCTGCGAATGTCCTCCGCAAGCATCGCGTCCGGATAATCGAAGGCCCGGGCAAGGCCGTTGAACAGGGCCGTGCGGGCGATTGCCGCCTGGATTTCAGCCTGATTGCCGTTCATAAATCCTCCTTTTCCTCACTTCTGGGACAGCGCCGACACCGCCCGCCCGCGTGGGCGCCCGGGTGAACGGGCCGCGCCTGTATTTACGGGAATCGGGATGGATGCCGGAGGACCCTCCTCCGGCCCCATCCTCCCCGTTAGGCGGCGCGGGCTCGCCGTCAACGATCATGTTTCTTTTCCGCTTCCGCCTCGACGCGCCTCCGGCGGTCGCTGAATTTCTTAAATCCCGTGACCGCCAGGGCCGCGAGGACCGGCACGCCGGCATCGATGCCCGCACCGCCGGATTTCGACAGGGCCCGGCCGGCCACCTTCGGATACCCCATCTTCACGGGATCGCCCGCCGCCAGAACGAACAGGTGCGTCCCGCCGTTCTCCTTCGCCCCGTAGATCTGAAGTTTTTCCTTGGCGGCGCGCTTCCTGGCCTCCGCCTGGATCTCTTCATAATCGCCGAAGACGAGCGCGCCGGTGGGACAGACCTCCACGCAGGCCGGCGTCTTGCCCTGCGTGACCCGGTGGGCGCACAGGCTGCACTTCGTGATCTTCCGGGTCGTCGCATCGAACTGCGGCACGTGGAAGCGGCAGGACCGGACGCAGGTCTGACACCCGATGCACTTGTCCTTGTCGTAGAGGACCGCGCCGTACTCGGTTTTGGTCAGGGCCTGGACGGGGCAGTTCTTGACGCAATCCGGATCCAGACAGTGCATGCAGCGCCGGTGGTACAGTCCCGCGTCGTTGATCTGGACAAACGTCCGGAAATTCCCCCGGGAGGCCGCATCGTGGGTCCGGTACTCCTGGATGCACCGGTAGGCGCAGGTGTTGCACCCCGTGCAATACGTCGTATCTAACAAAATCGCTTTGGTTTTCATCGTTCGTCACCTCTCCTATGCCTTGCGGATGCTGACGCAGACGTCTTCTACCCAGCCCATTCCGGTGGGGTCGTGCTTCTTGGACATCGCCGGATCCTTCTGGGGGATGAGATCGCCGTCCCGGTAACCGAAGTTCCGGGCCACCCGGAGATTCTTGGCCCGATGACCGATGCCGTGGAACGTCAGGATGCAGTCCTTGCGGGTGATGCGCTCCGTCAGGTGAACCCGCGTCCGCTGCGGACGGCGCAGCTCCTTCATGTAGGCCGGGTTGTTTTCGAGGATCACCTCGTCGCCCTCGGCCAATCCGAGTTCCCGCGCCGCCGCCGGATTGATCCAGACGCAGTCCATGTGGTTGCGGACCGTCATCTCCCTCAGCACCGGGTTATTGATGAAGTTGGGATCGGCGTGCATGTGCCACGGGGCGCGCGTCACGAGCAGCGAGAACTTGTACGGCCCCTCTGTCTTGTGCCAGCGGGGGGCCCACTTGGGCAGCGGCTCGTGGCCCACGGCGGCGAATTCGTCGATGTAGATCCGGACACGCCCCTCGGGGCGGCCGTAGCCGATCTCGCGGAGCTGCTTGTAATTCTCGTAGGGCTTCCGGTCGATCCAGAAGGCGCCCTTCTGCATGAACTCCTTCTGGTTCTCCGCGGCGCCCGCCATCTTCACGGCATAGTCGCCCACGTTGGTGGGAATGACCTTCTGGGGATCCCCGCTGCCGTCCGTGGTCCAGTATTTCGGCGCCAGCGCCAGACCGATTTTCGCGGCGAAGCCGCCCCAGCCGATCTGGTCTCCCGGAGACTTCTGGACGGGGGCGCCGCCCACCAGGCAGGGGTATTTCGGATAGTACAGGCGCAGGTCGAATTTCCCCTCCTCGAACTGGTGGGGGGCCGGGACGACATAGTCGCACCAGTAGCCCAGGTCGTCGAGGAACAGGTTCCAGTCCACCACGAGTTCCGGTTTCTCCAGCGCCTTCTCGAGCATCTGCGACTGGATCATGGCGAAGAGACCGCGGTGCGGATTCCGGAAGAAGACGGCCTTGGTCCGGTTGGTCTTGTAAAGGCCGTAGCCCACCATGCCGTAATGGCCCGGCGCCGAGAAATCCTTGTTCCGGTAGATGTTGTCCGTCACGGGGAATTCGTTCCGGTAGTCCACCGGCTCCTTCGGCTGGGGCGGATAGGGTGCGACCGGTTTCGAGATCTCCTCCAGCCAGGGGATCTTGACCCCATGGAGGAGGAGTACGCCGCCTTCGTGATCGATGCTGCCCGTCAGGGTGTTGAGCACGTTGATGGCGTGGCGGAGGCGCCAGCTGTTCGCGTAGTTGGGCCCGGCCGCATCCCGCTTGTAAGTGGGAATGAAGGACCGGGGGGCGGCGGCCGCGAACTCACCGGTGATCCGGCGGATGGCCTTGGCCGGGACCTCGCTGATGCCGGCGGCCCATTCGGGGGTGCATGGTTTTACGTTTTCCCGCAGGAGCCGCAGCACCGTCTTGACCGTCACGCTCCGATCGTCGACCGTCGCCGTGTAGGGACCGCCGTCGAGCACCGGATCATGACAGGCATCGATCGGCTCGACCTGCCGGTGACGTCCGCACCAGGCCATGAGCCGCCCGTCGGTGTCCTTGAGGGTCTCCCGCTTCTTCTCGTCCACGAGGGCGGCGGCGTCGCTGTACTTTCTCAGGAAATCGGCGTTGTACTTCCGGCCGTTGACCATCAGGTTGAGCATGGCCAGGGCCACGGCGAGGTCCGTCCCGGGCTTGATCGCATGGTATTCCATGGCGAAACCGTCCGTCATCGGGGTCCGTACGGGGTTGAACATGACGACGCGGCCGCCCTTCTTCTTGTTCTCCGCCCAGTGGTTGAGCATCCCGGCCTTGGCGCACTTGGAGAAGGAGTCGAACCCGAACCAGACCTGGTAGCGGGCCTCGTCGTAATCGTAGCCGCAGACGTGGTGACTGGGGGTGTAGGTGCTGGAGTAGTACTTGTTCGGCGGATTCGTCAGGGTCAGGCAGTTCAGGTAGTAGTGGGTGCCGAAGCACTCCGTACGCTGGTCGGAGCGGGTGGCGCCGATCGACTGGCAGAGACGGTTGGTGTAGGGATCCCCGGGGGAGGCAAAGAGGATCTCCTCCGGCTTGTAGGTCTTGAGCTTGTCGATGATCTCCTTGACGGCGTCGGCGGTCTTCATGACGACCCATCCCGGATCCTCGTCGATGCCCCGTTTCGGGTTGGTGCGCTTCAGCGAAACCATCAGCCGGTCGGGGTCGTACATGGCGTCGACGAACCCGATGCCCTTGATGCAGAATTTTCCGCGCGAGACCGGGTCCTCCGGCCTCCCCTCCAGGGTGATCGCGCGCTCCAGGCCGGTCAACGGATCGACGGCCATCACGACATTGTAGGCGCAATCCGCCTCGCAGGCCCGCGCACAGACCTGCGGAACCTTACGGGTGATTTGATAGACGGGCGCCTCCTGGACATGCGGTGCAAACGCCGCCATGGCCTCGAAGTTCCGGAACGGGAACGTCGTCGCCGCGACGGCCGCGCCGGTAGCGCCCGCGACCTTGAGAAACTGTCTCCTGGGGATGTTTGTTCGATCTCGCATAATTTCACCTCGCTTGCTCGATTCACGGTTGACGTTTGCCCGATACACCGCTTTTCCCCGGATAGCGCAACGTTCATGCCAACGCGAACGCCACCGGCCGAATCCGGGCAATCCCCCGGGATGGCGCGGAAAATTCGTGCATAATATCGATCGGTTATGTGTTTTATGACATAAAGAGCCGTCCGTTTCTTTTACACTCTGTCAAGAAAACAGACAGCGCGGATGACCGGGGCGGGCGACGGCCGATCCGGGGCGGAACCCGGAATCATCCGGGCGGGGCGGGGAAAGAATCGTGTCACGGCAGCGGGGAAACAGGAAAGGTGCGGGGCGTGTGTCTGATGGCGACAGGGCTGGGCCGTCCCGTCAATCCGACGGTTTCCCGGACCGCTTGTTCAGGCGGTACCGCCCGATGCGGCTGACGAGATTCGGCCGGGAGACGCCCAGGAGTCTCGCCGCGTGCGTCCGGTTGTCTCCGGTGATGTCCAGCGCCTCTTCGATGATGAGGGCGGCGACGCGCTCCATCAGATCGCTGAAGCGGTCCGCGGGCCCCGTCCGTTCGAGAAGGCTTCGCACCCAGAGGCGGACGCTTTCTTCGGCGCGCTGCGCATCCGAGGACGAACGGGCTTCGTCTCCCGCGATGACCTGCATCGCGTCCCCCTCGTCGATGGCGCACCCCCGGCTGAAAATGAGGGCCTTCTGGACCGCGTTCGCCAGTTCCCGGACATTCCCCGGCCAGGGATATTTGACGAGTGACGCCCGGGCCGCGCCGGTCAGGCCCGGGTTGGCCACGTCCATTTCCCGGCTGAAGCGGTCCAGGAAATAGTCGACGAGCAGGGGGATGTCTTCCGGCCGGTCGCGCAGGGGTGGCAGGGTAATGGTCACGACCTTGAGACGGTAATACAGGTCTTCCCGGAAGCGGCTGTCCGCGAGCGCCGCTTCCAGGTCGCGGTTGGTGGCGGCAAGGATCCGGACATCCACCGGGATGGTCTGATTGCCCCCCAGCCGTTCGATGCGCTTCTCCTGCAGGAGGCGCAGGATCTTCGACTGAATCCCGAGCGGCATGTCCCCGATTTCGTCGAGCAGGACCGTCCCGCCGTGGGCCTGTTCGATTTTTCCGTAGCGCCGCTGCCCGGCGCCGGTGAAGGCGCCCTTCTCGTAGCCGAAGAGCTCGCTTTCCAGGAGATTCTCCGGGATGGCCACGCAGTTGATGACCAGGAAAGGCTTGTCCGCCCGGAGGCTGTGCTGGTAGAGCGCCCGCGCGACCAGTTCCTTGCCCGTTCCCGACTCGCCGCGGATCAGGACCGTGGCGTCGGTCGCCGCCACGCGCCCGATGGCCTTGTAGATCTCCTGCATGGGCCGGCTCTGTCCGATGATGGCATCCGCTCCCGGATCGGGGGACTTCCGGAGGTTCACCGGGCGGCGCGCCAGCCGTCCGGCCTCGATGGCACGGGTGATCAGGTCGAGGACCTCCGGCACATCGAAGGGCTTGAGGATGTAATCGAACGCCCCGAGGCGGGTCGCCTGGATGGCCGTTTCCGTGGAGGCGAAGGCCGTCATGATGATCACGGGCAGCTTCGGATGCATCCGGCGGATGCGCTCATACACCTCAAGACCGTTCATCCCGGGAAGGCGGACGTCCAGGAAAACGAGGGCGGGACTCTGTTTTTCCAGGTACGCCAGCCCCTCCTCGCCGGTGGCGAAGCCGGTCACCTGATAGCCCTCGCCGGACAGAAGCCGGGCGAAGCTCATGCGGAGCTGGCGATCGTCGTCAACGATGAGGATCCGGTTCATGCCGCCTCCTCCGGGGCCGGAAGCGTGACGGTGAAAACCGCTCCGCCCGCCTCGGAGGTGCGGACGGCAATCCGCCCCCCGTGTTCCTCGACGATCTGACGGGTGATGCTGAGCCCCAGGCCGATCCCGTCCTCCTTCGTCGAAAAGAACGGCTGAAAGATCCGATCCCGGTTCACGGCGGGAATCCCCGGGCCGGTATCGGAGATGCGAACGGCCACCGCGCGTCTTCCCTTCAGACGGCGATCCTGAAACTCCCGGATCTCCAAGCGCCCCCCGCCCTTCATGGCCTCGCAGGCGTTCACGATCAGGTTGACGAAGGCCTCCAGCAAACGTTCCCGGTCCGCGTAAACCCCGGGAAGCCGGCCGGAGCGCTTGACGCGCGTCTCCACCTGGCAGGCCCGGCACTGGTGGAGACACCGCTCCAGCGCATGGTCGACGAGGGTCGAGACGCTCACCCACTCCTTCTCCAGCGCGAACGGCCGGGAAAACTCGAAATAGTCCCGGATGATCTTTTCGATGCGCTGCAGTTCATCGCCCATGGCCTCGATGTCCTCGTCCGACTCGGCCAGGACGCCCGCATAGCGGCGATTCAGCGCGTAGAGGCGCATCTTGAGCGAGGTCAAGGGGGTGCGGAGGGCATGGGCGGCGGCCAGAGCGAGACGGCCGATCCTGGCCTCCTGTTCGGCCTCCTTGAGGGCGATCAGGGTCCGGCGCTGTTCGGTAACGTCGAGCATGGAGGCCACGCTCTGTCCGGTCCCGCGCACCATGTCGATCGTCATGAGGATGTTGCGTATCCGGCCCCGACGATTCCGGAAGCGGAATTCATAGTTGCGCGGGGCCTCCGACGGCGTCCGACGGCGAAGCCGATGGTAACGGTCAATCCGTTCCCGGTCGGCCGCGTCGACGAAATCCGACAGCAGCATCCGCCCCTCGATCTCCTCCCGCCGGTATCCCGAGAGGATCTCGAATTCCCGGTTGACGAGCGAGAGGGTCATGTCCGCCTCGACGATGGTCGTGGCCGTTCCCGTGGTCTCGAAGATCGCGCGGTAGGGGATGTCCGGATCGGGGGTCGCCCCCGCGCCTCTCCGCGTCGCCTTGCCGCAAGCCGCGTTCTTTTGTCCGACCCGTCCGACGACCATCACATCCTCCAGGGGCCTTCCCTGCACCCCAAGCCGGGACGCCCCGTCCGTCATCCCGGACCCCGTCAGCCCTGCGTGCAACCCGCCCGGGGCCCCGGGACGTGGAGCGCCCTCGGTTTCCGGATAGAATCCTTGACTGAAAACCGCTTTTATGTCAATAGAAAGTCCGCGCCGCGCCGGCCGGGCCGGAAAAGCCCGGGCGCCTGCGCGTCATTCCGTGCCCCGGAGGATGAAGGATGGACATCGATTCCCGCTTTGTCGGCTCGCCCCTGAAACCGCTGGACGCCCGGATCACCTGGCGACAGACGACCAACTACGCGGCCGCCCTCGATGACGCCAATCCCCGCTATCTCGACGACAGCCTTCCCGGCGGCCTCGTTGCTCCGCCCATGTTCGCCGTGGCGGTCACCTGGCCGATCTCGGAGCGCATCCGGGAGTTCATCGAGACGCCGGACTTCCCCTTCGAGATCCTCGCCACCCAGGTCCATTACACGGAACACCTCGCGCTCCACCGCCCCGTAAAGCCGGGCGACCGCCTGACCGTCCGGGGCCGCGTCGCCGCCATCCTCCCCCACAAGGCCGGCACGCTGATGGTGCTCCGCTACGAGGCCCAGGACGAGGAGGGCCATCCCGTCTTCACCGAGCACATCGGCGGCATGATGCGGGGCGTCCGCTGCACGGACGCCGGCGCCGGCGACGAAACCCTCCCCGTTCCGCCCGTTGCGGCGGGGTCGGAAGCGCCCCTCTGGGAGGCGCCCGTTGCGATTCCGCGTTCGGCGCCCTTCGTTTACGACGGATGCACGAACATCCACTTCCCCATCCACACCTCGGTGACGTTTGCCCGACAGGTGGGCCTGCCCGACATCATCCACCAGGGCACGGCGACCCTGGCCCTGGGGGTGCGGGAGATCACGGACCGGGAAGCGGCGGGCGACCCCGGACGCGTCGGCGCGATCGCCTGCCGTTTCACGGGAATGGTCATCCCCGGCAGCGAGATCCGCGTGCGGCTGCTGGAGCGCCGGAGCGACGGCGACCGGACGCACCTGTTCTTCTCCATCCTGAACGCCGAGGGGAAAAGGGCCGTCAGGGACGGCGTCGTCACCCTCCTGCCGTAAACGGGGCGGGATTCATTGTCCGAAGCCGTGTTTTTGCACGCAAACCGGCATCATCCGGGTAGAGAAACCATCCAACCGACAAGGAGGCAACCATGGGCTGGCAGGATCTGAACCTGACGTGGCACTACGTGGAAAAATGGGCGCAGGCGAAACCGGGGGCGGAGACGCTCGTCTTCGGCGACGAACGCCTGTCCTGGGGAGACTTCAAGGAACGCATGGACCGGATCGCGCGGGCCTATCTCGCGATCGGGGTCGGGAAGGGCGACCGCATCGCCCTCCTGTCCGCGGCGCGCAACGAATTCCTCCTGACGTACATGGCGGCGGGCAAGGTCGGGGCGATGTGGCTGGGGCTCAATCCCAAGTTCACCCTCGACGAGTTGCGCTACCAGATCGGCGACTCCAGGCCGGCCGTCCTGATCGCCGTGCGCACCTTCCTCGGAAACGATCTGGCCGCCACGATCACGGCCCTGAAGGAGGAATTTCCCTTCATCAGGCAGGTCCTCGTCATCGGCGATCCGGTGGACGGGACGGAGAATTTTCAGGACTTCGTCGACCGGCCCCGCCCGGAGCTCGCCGCCGCGCTGGAGAAGCGCGCCGCGGAAATCCGGCCCGGCGACGAGGCGCTGCTCATGTACACCTCCGGCTCCACCGGCAAGCCCAAGGGCGTCGTCCACACCCACGAGAGCATCGTCGAGAACATCAAGGTGGAGGTCGTGAAGTTCTACGTCGGCGAGGAGACGCGCTGCCTGCTGCACTTCCCGATCAACCACGTGGCCGCGGACGTGGAGATCGGCTTCGCCGCCGTCATGGCCGGCGGCTGCCTCGTGTTCATGGAGCAGTTCGATCCGGTTGGCGCGCTCAAGACCATCGAGAAGGAAAAGATCACCATGTTCGGCCAGGTGCCGGTCATGTTCCTCCTCCAGATGAAGCAGCCGGAGTTCTTCCAGACCGACTTCAGCCGCGTTCGGCTGATGGCCTGGGCCGGCGCCGCCGCGCCGAAGGTCATGATCGACGTCCTCTCGGGAATCTGCGCGAAGACGGGCGGCATGATGATCACGGGCTACGGGAGCACGGAGGTGTGCGGGTTCGTCACCTATACGGAAAAGGACGACGATCTCGACACGCTGCTCAAGACGGCGGGCAGGATCGCGCCGCCCTTCGAGCTGAAGATCGTCGACGACGACCACCGGGAGCTGCCGGACGGCGAGATCGGCGAGATCGCCGTCCGCGGACCGTTCATGTTCAAGGGGTACCTGAACAAGCCCGAGGCCACGGCGGAGGTCCTCGACCGGGACGGCTGGTACTACACCTCCGACCTGGCCTTCAAGGACGCGCGCGGCTACATCACGATCACCGGCCGCAAGTCGGAGATGTTCAAGACGGGCGGCGAGAACGTCTACCCCCGGGAGATCGAGGAAATCATCGAAACGCACCCCAGCGTGCTGTTCTCCGCCGTCATGGGCGTTCCCGACGAGATCTATCAGGAGGTCGGCTGGGCCTTCGTGATGCCCACGCCGGGCAAGGAGGTCACGGAAGAGGAGCTGCGCGAGCTCTGCCGTTCGAAGCTCGCGAATTTCAAGGTGCCGAAGAAGTTCTTCGTCCGGCCGCTCCTGCCGCTTTTGGCCAGCGGCAAGGTGAGCAAGCTCGCCCTGAAGGAGGAGATCAAGGGCCTGCTGAAATCCTGAAAGTACCCGGCGGGCGCATTCCCCGGCCCCGCTACGACGTCATCGAGGGTCCGGGGCCCCGGGCGATCCGGGCCAGTTCCTCCGCACCGGGCTCCGGCCGGGGCCCGGTCCAGCTGAAGGCCTCCATGACCTCCCGGTTCAGGATGAATTCCGGGGTCTCGCCCCGCAGGAGCTGCGCCAGCTGCTCGGTGGCGATGATGCCCTGATGCGTGCCGACCTCGATGGTGTTGCCGCCCAGGTGCGGGGTCACGATGACGTGGGGGTTCGCCACCAGGGGGTCGTCCGCCGCCGGCGGCTCCACGCCGAAGACGTCGAGCGCCGCGCCGGCGAGTTGTCCGGATTCCAGCGCCCTAACCAGGGCGGCCTCGTCCACGAGCCCCGCCCGCGCCGTATTGACGAGGCAGGCCTTAGGCTTCATCCGGGCAAGGGCGGCCGCGTCCAGAAGGCCCCGCGTCTCCTCGTTCAGGGGAACATGCAGGCTGACGAAGTCGCTCTGCGCCAGGAGTTCCTCCAGATCCACCCGGGCGGCGCTGTAGAGGGCGCCGTCCGCGACGAAGGGATCGTAAAAGAGGACCCGGGCCCCGAAAGGCCGCAGCCTGCGGGCAACCCCGGCGCCCACCTGGCCCAACCCCACCAGCCCCACGGTCTTTCCCCAGAGTTCCCGCCCCTGGTAGTTCAGGTAGGCCTCGGCCATCCGGTTGAGGTCGCCGGCCTTCCCGCCCGGCAGCTTCAGGAAGGCGCTCGCCTCGGGCAGCCGGCGCGCCAGCATCAGCATGTACGCGATCACCAGGTCCGCCACCGCGTCGGCATTGCGGCCGGGGGTGTAGACCACGGGGATCCCGAACGCCCGGCATGCGTCGATGTCCACGTTCACCGGATTGCCCCGGCACGTCGCGATGAACCGGAGTTCCGGAAGCTCCCGGACGGCGTCCAGCGTCACCACGTCCATCTCGGTGATGAAGGCGTGGAATCCCTTCAGCAGGCCGACCACCTCGTCTCCGCTGTAGACCCTGGCCGTCTCCCGCCAGTTGGCGTAATCGACCTCGCCGACCTGCCGGAGCCTCTCCAGGACGCCCTCGTCGAGCGAGGCCGTGACCTTGATCCGGGGCCGGAAACCGGGCGCGGGCTTTGCCTGGGACACCGGGCGCTCCATCATCGCCGTCGTCAGCAGGTTGGCCATGTGGGTGTCGGCGGCCGAGCGCAGGCCGTGGGCCTCCTTCCAGCCCGCATAGAGCTTCCGGTAGGCCTCGGCATTCCCGCCGGGCGCCTGCTCGCGCGCGATCGAAACCATCCGGGCGGCGGCCGCATCGAACGACGCAAAGGCGCCGGCGCCGACCCCCGCGCAAATGGCCGCCCCCAGCGAGGACGACTCGTGGGTCGCGGGCGCCTGGACCGCCTTGCCGGTCACGTCGCTCACGATCCCTGTCCAGAGCGGACTGCGCGACAGGCCGCCGGCGATCTTCAGGGTCGGGACCGCCTGACCGGTTACGGCCTCAATCTGCTCCAGGTTGGCCGCGACGGAAAAGGCCAGGCCCTCCAGGACCGCCCGGCCCACCTCCCGTCGGCCGCTCCCGGGGCTCGCCATGTGCGACAGGGTCAGGTTCCCGACGGGGATCCCGATGGTCCGGCCATCAAAGACATGGGCCCCCAGGGTCGAGGAGATTCCCTCCGCCCCCGGCGTCGACCGGGCCGCGTCGGCGAGCAGGGCCTCTACCGGACGGGCGCAGTCGGGATAGATCATGGCGGCGATCCACGCCAGCACCTCGCCCGTCGCCATGCCGTTGCTCTCCGTCACATACAGGCCGGGAATGACGTGCTGTCCGTTCCAGAGCCGGCCCTCCGGATCGAACACCGGCCGGGCGGTCACGATCTGCAGCGGCGTGCTGGTGCCGGCGATGACGCCCAGATCGCCGGCCCGAACGGCGCCGGCACCGAGAAGGCCGCACTGGGTGTCGGCCCCGCCCGCGACCACCGGCGTGCCTTCCGCAAGCCCCAGGTGCCGGGCTGCCGCCGCCGTCAGGCCGCCCAGACGGGTCCCGGCGTCCACGAGCGCGGGGAAGATCTCCGCCGGCAGCCCGAGGTCCCGGATCAGGTCCTGCGCCCATTCGCGCCGGATCTGATCGAAGAGCAAGGTCTCCCCGGCCTGCGAGCGCTCGGCGGCCGCCACGCCGCTCAGGCGGTACGCCAGCCAGTCGCTGAGGGTGAGCACCCGGTCCGCCCGGCCGAAGGCCTCCGGCGCGGCGGCTTTCATCCAGAGGAGGCGCGCCCCGGTGAAGATCGGGCTCGGCCAGTGCCCGCCGATGCCGTGAACGCGGCCGCCGTGCTCCAGGCCCAGCACGAGACCCTCGCCCAAGGCGCGGGCGTCGTGATTGGGAGCGGCCAGCAGGACGGCGCCCGCGGCATCCAGCACCACCGTCGTGTGACGCATGCTGGTGGCGGAGACCGCCAGCACGTCCCCCGGCGTGGCGCCCGAGCGGGCAAGGGCCTCACGGACCGCCCGCCCCAGCTTCGCCCAGACATCGTCCAGGTCGAGATCGAATCCGAGACCGGCCGTCCCCGGCGCGACCGGATGGGACCAGTTCGCGTCCGCGGCGAACACCCGCCCGCTCCCGGTCTCCCACAGCAGACAGCGGCCGCCGGAGCCCCCCGCATCCAACCCCATCAGGTACGTCATCGTCACACCCCTTTTTGCATGCATTTGCGCATCCCGCACGCCCGCGATCGCTCCCGGGAAACGTCACGCCGGGACCCTTTGCCCGGCCCTGGAATCCGTTCCCGGAGGCGCGCCTCGCGATTCGGAAAAATCACGGTTTCCCCACGCGCGTGTAGGCGGCCAGGTCGAGCTTCCGCAGGCGGATGTTCTGCGGCGTCACCTCCACGAGCTCGTCCTCGGCGATGAATTCGATGGACTGGTCCAGGGACAGGAGGCGCGGCGGCCGCAGGGTCACGGTCGCCTCGGAGGTGGAGCTGCGCAGATTCGTCAGTTTCTTCTCCTTGACGATATTGACGTTGAGATCGCCCGTGCGGTTGCGCTCCCCGACGATCATCCCGCCGTAAACCTCGGTCCCCACGGGGACGAACATCTCGCCGCGATCCACCATGGCGAGGCTGGCATACGTGTTCACCCGGCCGACGCGGTCCGCCACGAGGGCGCCGCTCACCCGCTGCGGAATGGGCCCCGCCCAGGGTTCGTACCCCTCGAAGAGGGTGTTCATGACCCCGGAGCCCTTGGTGTCCGTCATGAAATGGCTGCGAAACCCGATGAGCCCCCGGGAGGGGATGATGAACTCCAGGTTCACCCGGCCGCTGCCCCGGTTCACGAGCAGGGTCATCCGCCCCTTCCGCGCGGCCAGTTTTTCCGTCAGGATGCCGATGTACGCCTCGGGAACGTCGATGAACAGACGCTCCACGGGCTCCAGGGTCCTGCCGTTCTCTTCCCGGGTGATGACCCGAGGGCGGGACACCATGCATTCATAGCCTTCCCGGCGCATCGTTTCGATGAGCACCGCCATCTGCAGCTCCCCGCGGCCGCAGATCTCGAAGGCGTCCTTGCGCTCCAGGGGCTGGAAGCGGAGCGCCACGTTTTTCAGCGTCTCCCTCTCCAGCCGGTCCCGCAGGTGGCGGGAGGTGAGATACTTTCCCTCTTTGCCGGCGAACGGGCCGTTGTTCACGTAGAAGATCATCGATACGGTCGGCTCGTCGACGCGAATGCGCGGCAACGGCCGCGGGGCCACGAGGGCCGACACCGTGTCGCCGATGTTGACGCCCTCCACGCCGGCAAAGGCGGCGATGTCCCCGGCTTCGACCCGTTCCACCGCTTTGCGCTGCAGGCCGTGGAAGGTGTAGAGGGCGGAGAAGCGGACCCCGGGCGTGTCGTCGTGCTCGCCGCAGAGGGTATAGCCCTGGTTGATCTCCAGCGTCCCGTTCATGAGCCGCCCGATCGCCAGTTGCCCCACATAGGGGTCGTAGTCCAGATTGGTGACGAGGAACTGTGGGGCGGCCCCGTCGTCGCCTTCCGGACCGGGGATGCGTTTGAGGATCGTCTCGAACAGGGGCTTGAAATCGGCCGAATCGTCCCCCGGCGCCTCATGGGCGACGCCGGCCTTGGCGTTGGTGTACAGGACGGCAAATTCGATCTGCGCCTCGTCGGCGTCCAGGTCGATGAAGAGATCGTACACCTCGCTCAGGACCGCCTCGATCCGCGCGTCCGACCGGTCGATCTTGTTGATGACGAGGATGATGGGGAGTTTCGCGGCCAGGGCCTTCTTCACGACGAAACGCGTCTGGGGCAGCGGCCCCTCGCTGGCATCGACCAGGAGGATCGCCCCGTCGACCATGTTGAGGCTCCGCTCCACCTCGCCGCCGAAATCGGCGTGTCCCGGGGTATCGACGATATTGATCTTCACCTCCCCGTACCGGATGGCCGTGTTCTTCGCGGTGATGGTGATGCCGCGCTCCTTCTCCAGATCCAGGGAATCCATCACCCGCTCCTCCACGACCTGATGGACCCGGAAGGTGCCGGTCTGCCGGAGCATGGCATCGACCAGCGTGGTCTTGCCGTGATCGACATGGGAAATGATGGCGATGTTCCGGATGTTTTCTTTTCGCATCTCCGACCGTTTCTCGCGGGAGGGAAGCCGGACACCGGTGCCCGCTCGCGCTGACGTTGCTGGCCTGGCCGGGGCCGTGCGCGGCGATCCGCCCCGGGCACACCATTCGGCCTGATCCCCGTCCGGAGTGGGAGTATAGAAGATCTCCGGCACATGTCAAGAAAAAGGCGGGTGGCCGTCACCGGCCTCCGGCGCGGGGCGATCCCCTGGCTCCGCTGGGCCCCGGGGATTCTCAAAAAAAGGAGGGGGAGCGGGTTTCCGCTCCCCCTGCCGGCTGAATCGGGCGGCCGTCCGGCGGCGCCGGATCTCGCCCGCTATGTGTAAAACTTTTTCCCGAACAGCTTCTCGCTCAATCCCGTCAGGTCGCCCCACTTCATGGGGCCGCCCTTGTCCGGCGGGAAGCCGGTGCCCCAGATCATCCCGACGTCGATCATGGCGGGCGACGCCACGATCTTCCGGTCCAGGAGGTCTTTGCCGACCTTGAGCATGGATTCGATGAACCCGTTCTGCATCTCCTCCGCCGAGACTTCACGCGGCGCGCCCTTCGCAATCAGGGGCAGGACCTCGGGATCGACGCCGCCGTCCTTGAGGAAGAAGCCCTTGCCGGACTTCTTCAGGCCGCAGCGCCCCGCCTCCACGACGTTCTTCAAGGTCGGCTGCACGAAGCCCATCCCCTTCATGGCCTTGTAGGGTACGTCGATCCCGACCTCGTCCGTCAGGCGGATCGGCCCCACCGGCATGCCGAAGGCCGTCACGGCGCCGTCCACCTTCTCGATGGGATTGCCCGCCTCGATGTACTCCAGGGCCAGCTTGAGGTAGGGGAAGAGCAGCGCGTTGACGACGAAGCCCGGATTGTCGCGGCAGACGATCGGCCGCTTCCGGATGAGCCCGGTGAAGTTCAGCAGGTTGTCAATCGTGTCCTGGGCGGTCTGTTCGCCGCGGATGACCTCGACGAGCTGCATCATCCAGACGGGGGAGAAGAAGTGAATGCCGCCGAACCGCGCCGGATTCACGACGAACGGCGCCATGGAGGTGATGGGAATCGAGGAGGTGTTGCTCGCCACGATGCAGTCCTCCCGGATCACCTTGCCCAGTTCTTCGTACACCTGCTTCTTGACGCCGATCTCCTCGAAGACGGCCTCGATCACGATGTCCACCTCGCGGAAGGCGTCAATGTAGTCCGAGGTCGCCGTCAGGCGGGCCATCAGGTCCTCCACGGGCTCCTTCAGGCGCTTCTTCTCGGCCATGCCGCCCAGGATCTTCCGGAGGAAGGCCTTGCCCGGCTCCAGGGCCTCGGGGACGTCCTTCACGATAACGGGGATCTTCGTGTTGCGCAGGATGTCGATGACGATCCCGCGGCCCATCGTGCCGAAGCCGAGGACGGCGGCCTTGTTGATCGCCTTGGGAACAAAGCCCCTGGTCATCATGCTCTTCGGCTTGTCCGTCATCCCCTTGATGAAGAAAGTGTTGATGCTGCCCTTGGCCTGGTTGCTCAGGATGACCTTGACGAAGTTGTCCTTCTCCAGTTCCAGCCCCGCCTCCAGCGAGAGCTTGACGCCCCGGTGCATGGAGTCGAGGGCCAGAATCGGGCCGGGAATTTCGCGGCCCTTCGTGGCCTTCAGGATGCCCTGTTTGGCCATCTCCGCGATCGCATCCACCTGGGAGAAATCCTGGGCCGGACGCTTGAGGTCCGCCGTCCCGGCACTGATCTCGGCGAGAAACGCCCTGGCCGCCGCCAGGAGGTCCTGGTCGGCGGGGATGAGCCGGTCGATGATCCCCAGCTCCAGGGCCTTGGCCGCGGGGAGCATCTTTCCCTTGAGAACCAGCTCGAAGGCCGGATAGCCGATCAGGCGGGGCAGCCGCTGCGTCCCGCCGCCGCCGGGGAAGAGGCCGACGTTGCACTCGGGCAGGCCGATGATCGTGGTCTTGCCTTCCTTCGCGATCCGCGCCGTGCACGCCAGGGCGAATTCCAGGCCGCCACCCAGGCAGTGGCCGTGGATCGCCGCGATGACCGGATAGCCCAACTGTCCCATGCGGGTGAAGCAGCCGTGAAACGTGTTCAGGATCTTACGGGCCACGTCGGCGGACTCCACCTGGGCCATCGTCTTTAAGTTCGCTCCGGACAGGAAATTCTCCGGCTTCCCGGAGATGAAGATGAGCCCCTTGAGGCCCTTCTCCTTCTCCACGTCGCCCATCAGCCGGTCGAAGTCCTCGAAGGCCGCGTCCGTCCACGTGTTCATCGCATCACCGACGACATCGAACGTGACAACGCCGATCCCCTCCTCCGCGCGCAAATTGAAAATCTGACTCATGCCGCACCTCCTTTTTATTCAGGAATCCGTCGGGACGCTCGAACTCCTGTCGATTGAATGCATGGATCGCGTCATGGGGACGATGGATCGCGTCCCCCTCATCCCGTCCTGCGCAGGCCGGCAGATGCCGCCTGCGCCCGTCGCGTCCGCCGCCCTAAAGCGTGATCGTCCCTTCCAGATAGAGGGCCGCGCGGCCCGAGATCTTCACGCGCTCGCCGGCATGCGTGCAGAAAAGCTCGCCGCCCCGTTTCGAGACCTGAAGGGCGTGGAGGTCGTTGCGGCCCAGCACGCCGGCCCAGTAGGGCGCGAGGACGCAATGCGACGAGCCGGTCACCGGATCCTCCGGCACGCCGACCCGGGGCGCGAAGAAGCGCGACACGAAGTCGCTTTTCTCCCCCCGGGCGGTGACGATGACGCCGCGATACGGGATCTCCATCAGCACAGGAAAATCGGGGCTCACGTCCCGGACGGCCTGTTCGCTATCCAGCACGACGAGCAGGTCCTCCGCGGACCCGAAGACGTCCCGGGGGATGGCGCGCAGGGCGTCCGCAATGCCGGCGGGGGGCGTGATGGCGTGCGCCGGCCGCGCCGGAAAATCCATCTCCAGGAGCCCGTCCCGCCCCTTGCTGACGACAAGGTCCCCGCTCCGGCGCGTCCGGAACCGGACCGCCTCCCCCGGCCACCCGCGGCAGGCAAACAGCACGAAGGCGCTCGCCAGGGTCGCATGGCCGCAGAGCGCGACCTCCGTGGTCGGCGTGAACCAGCGCAGGTCGAACCCATCCGCATTGCGCACCAGGAACGCGGTCTCGGAGAGGTTGTTTTCGGCCGCCACGGCCTGGAGCCGGTCGTCTTCGAGCCAGTCTTCCAGCAGGCACACGGCGGCGGGATTCCCGGAGAAGACCTCCGTGGTGAAGGCATCGACCTGGTAGAGAGGCAGGTTCATGTTCTCTCGACTTTCTCCGTCAGGCCGGTTGCTTCCCGTCAGCCGAACCGTTTTCTCAGTTCGCCCTTGACGACCTTGCCGGCGGCGTTGCGGGGGATGTCGTTCACGATGTGGATCTGGCGCGGGCACTTGTAGGCGGCGAGGTTCTCGCGGCACCAGGCGAGGAGGGTGTCCGGCGTCGTCCCCTGCCTAAGGGAAACGATCGCCACGACCCGCTCCCCCCATTTCTCGTCCGCCACGCCGATCACGGCGCATTCCCGGATGCGGGGGTTGGCCTGCAGGACTTCCTCCACCTCGCGGGAGTACACCTGCTCGCCGCCCGTGGTGATCACGTCCCGCTTGCGGTCCACAAGGGTGATGAACCCCTCCTCGTCCCGTTTGCCCAGGTCCCCGGTGCGGAAGAACCCGCCCTTGAAGGCCTGTTCGGTTTCCTCGGGCATTTTGTAATACCCGTCGAGGGCGTTCCCCCGGACGGCGATCTCGCCGACCTCCCCGACGGCGGCCTCCCGGCCGCGCCAGTCGAGGATCCGGACGTCCGTCAGCGTCATGGGCGTGCCGACGGAGAGCGGCTTCGCCAGCGCCGCCTCGGGCCGGAGCAGCGTCGCCGCCGGCGAGAGCTCCGTCATCCCGTAGATGTCCATCATCGCGGCGCCGGGGAAGCGGGCGAGCAGCGTCTCGCGCATCTCGCCGGTCATGGCCATCCCGCCGTTCCCCAGCAGGCGCACGGACCGGACGTCGTACTTCGCGAAGTCGGGATAAGCCAGAAGCGTCCGCCAGAGGATCGCCGGACCCCAGGTCACCGTCACGGCCTCCTGCTGGATCGTCCGGAGCATGTCCTCCGGGTCGAACCGCAGGTGGATCGCAACCGTGCATCCCAGGACCAGGCCGGGCAGGAGCATGCAGTTGACGGCCGCGGCGTGGAACAGGGGCGGGACGATCTGGAGAACGTCGTCCCGCGTGAAGCGGTAGTCGAGGCAGCAGGTGAAGGCGTTGAAGAGGCTGTTGCGGTGGGTGAGGACCGCCCCCTTGGGCGCGCCCGTCGTCCCGGCCGTATAGAGGATCAGGTTGGGGTCGTACAGGGAGACGTCCACCTCCGGCTCGTCGGGCGGGTAGCCGGCGAGCAGGGTTTCGAAATCCAGGGTGCCGTTCTCGCCGTTGCAGAGGTAGGTGCGGACCTGGGGCAGGTCGTCCCGGATCGCCAAGATCCGCTCCATGAAGAGCGGGGAAAAGACGATCGCCACGGCGTCGGCCTGGCCGATCTGATATTTGAGTTCACGGGGAACGAGGCCGTAGTTCAGGGGAACGCCGACGGCCCCGGCCTTGGCGACGGCGAGCCAGGTGACGACGAACTCGGGGCTGTTCATGAAGAGGAACGCCACCTTGTCTCCCTTGCGGACGCCCGCGGCCATCAGGGCCCGGGCGAGGCGGTTCACCCGGGCGTTCAATTCGCCGTAGGTGAAGCGCTCGTCCTGGAAGACGAGGGCCGTCTTGTCCGGATATTTCGCCGCCGTCAGGGCGAACATGTCGCCCACGCTGTCGATATTCCCCCGCATGGATCTCCTTCCGGTCGATGGATGCCGGGCGGCCCGGCAGGGCGCCGCCCGGCGCACTCACGCCGCTTAAGCGGTTTTCATCTTCTGCTTGATGTCCTCCCGGAGGACCTTCTTCATGATCTTTCCCACGGGGTTGCGCGGGATCGCGTCAATGACCTCCAGGCGCTCCGGAATCTTGTAGACGGCCAGACCCTTCTCCTTCATGAAGGCCACCACCTCCTCGAGGGTCACTGTCTCGCCCGGCTTCGGCACGACATAGATGCAGGTCCGCTCGCCCAGGATCTCGTCCGGCATGGCCACGGCCGCCGCGTCCATCACTTTGGGGAATCCGAGCACCATGTTCTCCACCTCCTGGGCGCTCACGTTGAAGCCGCCCCGGATGATGATGTCCTTGGACCGCTCGAAGAAGCCGACGCAGTTGCCATCCTTCACCTGGAAGAGGTCGCCCGTGTTGAAGAAGCCGTCCTTGTCGAAGGATTTTTCCGTCAGGTCGGGGCGCTTGAAGTAGCCGGGGATGACGTTGGGGCCGCGGTACCACAGCTCGCCCACCTTCCCCTCCTCCGTCACCTCCTGCTTCGTCACCGGGTCGACCAGCTTCATATGGACATGGGCCATTTGTCCGACATTCCAGGTTGTCCCCGGCTTGCCGAACTGGGGGAAGTGATCGATGCGCATCTCCATGTCGGTGATGTGCCTGGGACCCGCGATGTTGCCCGTCCCCTCGTTCTGGCCCCAGATGTTGCCGAATTCGATCCCCCAGCGGCGCTTCAGTTCCTGGACGGACCACAGCGAGGGCGGCGCGGCCCCGATGGTGATGGAGCGGACCTTGGAAAAGTCGAACTGGTCCACCTTGGGATGCTTCAGGAGCGCATTGACGATCGCGGGGACGAGCAGCGTGTAGTTGATCTCCTCCAGGATCATCTGCATCACGAAGGTCGCCCCGTCGAAGGGGTGATGAAGAACGAATTTTCCGCCGCCCTTGAGCCACTCGACGAAGACGGTCCCGATGGAGGCCATGTTGACGAGCGGTCCGGCGGTGATGAGGTTGTCGCCCGGCAGGATCGGGGCGCTCTCGTAACACAGGGAGGTCTGGAAGAGCCAGTTGTTGTGGCTGAGCGGACAGCCCTTCGGCTGCGCCTCGGTGCCGGAAGACCAGCAGAGGGTGAAGACGTCGTTGGCGTCGATGTGGATCCGGTCGAGCTTTCCGGTGACCTCGCCCTGCGTCATCTCCCGGATCTGGGGCAGGGTCAGGATGTGCTTGATCGAGGGGTGCTTCGCCTGGACCTTCTCGACCATCTCCTTATGCTTGAAGCCGCCGAACTCATCGACCGTGATCACGGCCGCGGCCTTGGTCATTTCGGCGATGAAGTCATGCTCGGACGCCCGCCACTGCATGGGCATGGGCGAGATCAGTGCGCCGGCGCGGGTGATCGCCAGGTACAGCATGGCCAGTTCCCAGCAGTTCGGGAGCTGGACCATGATGATGTCGTCCTTCTTGATGCCCAGGCCGATGAAGGCCTCGGCGGTCGCATCCACGGCCCGGTCGAGTTCCTTGTAGGTGAGCCGTTCCGGCTTCAGGCCGACCAGGGCCTCCTTGTTCATGGGGTCCACCAGGCAGACCTTGTCCGGCTGGGTCCGGACGTGTTCCTTGAAGTAATCGATGAATGTCTTGTCCCCCCACGCACCCGCTTCCGTCCACTTCTTGATCATTTCCTGTGACGCCAAAATCATTGTTATTCCCTCCTTTGAGAATCAATTGAACAACGAATTTTTTCGACACGAATGACACCGATGCAGATGAACGCCCCGGTCCTCTTCGGGAACACAAACCTTTCTTCAGTCAATCCCTGGCACGGGAACGCTCAGGGACGAAAAACGCTTCCGTCCTCCTTTCTTAAGAAATTTCCGCCGGCCCGCGAGGTCCGGCCCTACACCTTGAGAATGACCGCCTCGCCTTGGGCGAGGCCGCCGCAGATCGACGCGATGCCGTAACCGCCGCCGCGTCTCTTCAGTTCGTACGCCAGGGTCATGGTGATGCGCCCCGCGCTCGCGCCGACGGGGTGGCCGATGGCGATGGCGCCACCGTTGACGTTCGTCCTCGCCAGCAGGGCCTTCCATTTGCCCGGGTCGCCGTCGGCGAGCAGTTTTGTCGAGGTTACCGGCATCGCGGCGAAGGCCTCGTTGATCTCGATCAGGTCCATCCGGTCGATCGTCATCCCGGCAACGTCCAGCGCCTTCCGGATCGTGATGGCCGGAATCGTCGCGATGTAGCGCGGCGCCGTGGAGGCGCAGACGGCCGCCACGACAGTCGCCAGGGGCTTCAGGCCCCGTTCCTCGGCCGCCTGTCGCGTCATGATCAGGACGGCGCTCGCGCCCGCGCTGATGGGCGGCGCATTGCCCGCGGTGACTGTGGGGCTGCCGTAAACGGTCGGCAGCTTGGCCAGGGCCTCCCGGGTGACCTGGCGGGGGGATTCGTCCTTCTCGATGACGATGGGCGGCTTGTTCTTCTGGGGAATCACGACCGGCGTGATCTCCTCGCCGACCTTGAACTTCCCCGCAGCATAGGCGGCGGCGTAACGCTCCTGGCTCCCCAGGGCCCATTCGTCCTGCATCTCGCGCGTCACCCCGTGCTCCATGGCCACCTCCCCCGCGTCGCGGGCGAGCGGGGTGAACCCCTTGGCCTGATAGCCCAGTTCGAAGAGGGGATCGATCAGCTTCACGTGCCCCAGTCGCCTCCCCCAGCGGAGCCCCGGCGCAAGGTGCGGCGTCCGGCACATGTTCTCCGCCCCGATCGCCAGCGCGACGGACAGCTCTCCGGCCCGGATGCCCCGGACGCCCAGGCGCAGCGCCGTGAGCGACGAGCAGCAGGCCTTGTCCAGTGTGACCGAAATGCTCTCCGCAGGGAATCCGGCCAGCAGCGTCGCCTGACGGGCCGGCACATCGAGTTCGAGAGCGAACTCGGCGGGCACGCAGCTCCCGTAATTCACCTCGTCCACCTCTGCCGGCTTCACCCCCACCCGGGCGAGGACCTCCTTCATGACCATCACGCCGAGGTCGATGCTGGGGATGTCCCGCATCGGACTGTCGAACTTGCTGAACGGCGTCCTCACCGCGCTGACGATGACAATCTCATCCTTGTGGTTCATCTTGCCTCCCTCCCACGGGTTGTGCGATCCCCCCTCCTCCGCCCCGACGTGGGGCGGGGATTCCGAGCGCTACTTCGCCTGCATCCGGAGCGCGCCGTCCAGGCGGATGCATTCGCCGTTCAGCATCGTGTTCTCGATGATGTGCTGCGCGAGCCGGGCGTACTCCTCGGGCCGGCCCAGACGCTGCGGGAAGGGAATCGTCTTGGCGAGGATGTCCCGGACCGGGTCCGGCAGACCGGCCAGCATCGGGGTGTCGAAGAGCCCCGGGGCGATCGTGACGACGCGGACGCCGTAGTCGGCGCACTCCCGGGCGATGGGCAGGGTCATGCCGACGACGCCCGCCTTCGAGGCGGCGTAGGCGGCCTGGCCGATCTGGCCGTCGAAGGCGGCGACGGACGCGGTATTGACGATCACGCCCTTCTCCCCGTCGGCGTTGGGCTCATTCTTCACCATCTGTTCGACGGCAAGGCGGATGATGTTCAGGGTGCCGACGAGATTGATCTGGACGACGCGGTTGAAGGCCGCCAGGGACAGGGGGCCCCTTTTCGAGAGCACCTTTCCGGGATCGCCGACGCCGGCGCAGTTGATGGCGACGTTGACCCCGCCGAAGGCGTCCACGACCTTTCCGACCGCGGCCCGGGCGCTCTCGTCGCTCGTGATGTCCGCCTGGGCGAAGATCACGTTCGGGCCCAGTTCGGCGGCCAGTTTCTCGCTCCGCTCGACGGCCACGTCGAAGATGGCGGCCTTCGCCCCGGCGGCCGCCAGGCGCCGGATACAGGCCTCCCCGAGGCCCGAGGCCCCGCCCGTGACGATGGCCTTGCAACTCTTGAATTCCATGATGCTCCTCCTTCCTGGCTCTCTTCCGATTTTCAGCAGGCTGGTAAAAAACGCTCATCCGAACATTTCTGAACAGCCTGCCCAATCCGGGTGTTTTTCGACACCCTGTTAAATGACCGGCAGTCCCCTGCCGCGCAGATAGTCCTTGACCTCCCGGATGCGGAAGGTGCGGAAGTGGAACACCGACGCGGCCAGGAGGACCTGGGCCCCGCCCTTGACGACGCCCTCGTAGAAATGTTCCAGGGTTCCCGCCCCGCCGGAGGCCACGACGGGAACGGTCACGCGATCGGCGATCGCGCGGGTGAATTCGAGGTCGTAACCGGCCAGGGTCCCGTCGCCGTCCATGCTCGTGGGGAGGATGATCCCGGCGCCCAGCTCTTCGCACCGGCCCGCCCAGGCGACGGCATCCTGTCCCACGGGCGTCGTTCCCCCGGCCACGACCAGTTCGAATCCGGACGGCAGCGCGGCGTTGCGCCGGGCGTCGACGGCGATCGTGATCCGGTCGGTCCCGAAGCGCCGCGCGGCCTCCGCGACCAGGTCCGGATTCCTGACGGCGGCACTGTTCATGGAGACCTTGCTCGCCCCGGCCGCCAGCACCATCTCGATGTCCTCCACGCTGTTGATGCCGCCCCCGACCGTCAGCGGAATGTTGATGACCGCCGCCACCTGCCGGACCCACTCCAGGCGCGTGGAGCGGTTCTCCAGGGTCGCCGCGATATCCAGCATCGCCAGCTCGTCCGCCCCTTCCATTTCGTAGAAGGCGGCGTTTTCCACGGGATCGCCCGCGTCCCTGATGTCCACGAAGTGCACGCCCTTCACCACCCGGCCGTTCTTCATGTCCAGACAGGGCATGATCTTGATCGTTTTCATGACTGCTCCTCTTGTCTCTGGCTTCTGACGCTAGCCGGCGGGAGCCGGCTTAAAGAAAGTGAATGCAAAAAAATAACCGGCTTCAAGGGTTTCTCCGGCGACGCGTTTGGATAGGGTAAAAATGGATTTGCCGCCACCCCGCGGGGCTTCCGGTCCCGGTCCGACGCCGACGGCAAGAGCGGCGAAGGTCTCCCCCGCTCCCCGTCCGGCCGGGCCGGTGACGCCTCCCGGCTGGCGCGTTACTTTTATCCATCCCGATTCAAAAGTCAAGGCAAAGATCGAGTGATTGGAACGGGAACAGCGGCGGCGGGATTTTGCGTTTTCCCGTTGACTTTGCAGGCGATTTGCTTATGATAAGCGTCACCGTCATTCATGGAAAGGAGCGCGTATGCCGATTCGCCAGGTGTCCTACGTCTTCGAGTTTCCGACCGGAGAAATCTTCCAGTACGATCTGCGCATCGATGCGACGACCCTCTCTCTCGTCCCGGAAACGGAGGAGGCCGACGGGACGGAGGTGACGTATCCGGACTGGACCCGTCTGGGCCACTGTCAGTGCCGGCACTGCCCTCTTTCCGAAAACGACCAGCCCCGCTGTCCCATTTCCGTCAACGTCGCACAGCTCGTGGACGCCTTCCGGGACGTCTATTCCACGCTCCCGGTCAAGATCTCCGTCCATACCGACGAGCGGACGTACCTCAAGGAAGGGCCGGCCCAGCGCGGCCTGGCGTCCATCCTCGGCCTCATCATGGCCACCAGCGGCTGCCCCCACATGGATTTTCTCAAGCCGATGGCCCGGTTCCACCTCCCCTTCGCCACCTCCGAGGAGACGATCGTCCGCTCCACCTCGATGTACCTGCTGGCCCAGTACTTCATCGCCCGCAGGGGCGAGGCGCCGGACATGAAGCTGACCAGGCTGGACGAGGCCTATGCGCGGGTGCAGAAAGTGAACTTCGGGGTCAGCGCGCGGATCCGCTCCGCGGCCGAAACCAGCCGCGGGGACGCCTCCAGCAACGCCGTGGTGATCCTGTTCACGGTCGCTCAACTGCTGAGCACGGCCATCGAGGAGAACCTCGACACCATCGAAGACCTCTTCAAGGGCATCGTTTTCCCCTGACGCCCCGCTCAATCCATGAAAAGGTTGCTGGTGGAGAAGTTGGGGTCGGTGGTGAGGTTGACGCCGAGCCGCCGGAGCCCGGCCTCGTCCCCCGGCGTGGGAATGTGGGTCATGTGCACCTCGCACCCCCTCAGCTCCTTCAGCTTTTCCACGGCCAGCTGCGCGGCGGGATTGGTCGTGGCGCTGATGCTGAGCGCGATGAGGGTCTCTTCGAGGTCGAGGCTGACCGAGGTCTCGTTCAGGATCTCCGTCTTCATGTTCCGGACGGAGTCGGTGATCGTGGCGGGAAGCAGCTTGATCTTCGGCGGAATCTCGGCCAGCCGCTTGACCGCGTGGAGGACGAGACTGGAGGCGGCGTGCATGAGCGGTGAATTGTTGCCCGTCACGATCCGTCCCGGGGCGAGTTCGATCGCCGCCCCGCAGTAGATTCCCTCGTTGCCCTTGTCCTTTTCCTGGGCCTCCCGGGCCGCCTCGCGGGCCGGCAGGACCACGCGCCGATACTCCGGTGTCAGCCCGAAATTCCGGACGAAAAGCTCCACCCGCTGGACCGTCTCCCTGTCCGTCAGGCCCATGACGTATTCGCAGCGGTAGCGGAAATAGCGGCGGATGACCTCCTGGCGGGACGCCTCCCCGACGACCTCGTCGTCCGTGACGGCGAACCCCGCCCGGTTGACGCCCATGTCCGTCGGCGAACGGTAGAACGACTCCCCGCCGGTGATCTTTTCCAGGATCCGGCGCAGGACCGGGAAGACCTCGGCGTCCCGGTTGTAATTGACCACCGTTTCGCCGTACGCCTCCAGATGGAAGGGATCGATCAGGTTGAAGTCCCGGATATCCGCCGTCGCCGCCTCGTAGGCGATGTTCACCGGGTGCTTGAGCGGCAGGTTCCAGATGGGAAAGGTCTCGAACTTGGCGTAGCCGGATTTCATGCCCCGCTGATGGTCATGGTAGAGCTGGGACAGGCAGGTGGCGAGCTTCCCGCTCCCCGGTCCCGGTCCCGTGACGATGACCAGGGGCTTGTCCGTCTCGATGTACTCGTTGGCGCCGTACCCGGACTCGCTGACGATCAGCTCCACGTCCGTGGGATAGCCGCGCGTGAACGGGTGGGTGAAGACCCGGATGCCGCGGCGCTCCAGCTTGTTCTTGAAGAGCTGGGCCGCGGGCTGGCCGTCGAAGCGGGTGATCACGATGCCGAGGACGTTGACCCCCCACTGCCGGAGGTTGTCGATCAGCTTGAGGGCGTCGGAATCGTAGGTGATACCGAAATCGGCGCGGATCTTCTTGCGTTCGATGTCGCCGGCATAGATGCACAGCAGCAGGTCCGCCTTGTCCTTGAGGGCCTGCAGGAGCCGCATCTTGGCGTTGGGGTCGTAGCCGGGCAGAACGCGCGCCGCGTGGAAGTCGTACATCAGCTTGCCGCCGAATTCCAGATAGAGCTTGTTGTTGAACCGCTCCACCCGCTCCAGGATCGCCGCCGTCTGCTCCCGGATGTACCGCTCGTTGTCGAACCCTGTTTTGGTCATCGTCGCCCCGCCCCCGGTTGAAAGTTGTCCTTCCCTACCACATCCGCTCCCATTTGTCAGCGGGCAAAGAGGGGGATCTCCCCGGCCCGGTTCCCGCCCGTGCGGGGCCGTCAGGACGGGCCGGCGGCATGGGAAGCGGCGGGCGCGGCGCGGACGAGGTCGATGACGGTCACCTCCGGCGGCGCGCCCAGGCGGATGGGAGGCCCCCAGGTCCCCGTCCCGCGGCTGACGTAGAGCATGCCCCCGCCGGGCAGGTCGTAGGCGCCCGCGTGAAAAGGAAAAAACAGGCGGGTGATCAGGCTGAACGGAAAGAGCTGGCCCGGTGCGTGTGCCCTGATA